>JACCDP010633390.1_pt1 | contig 19163 bp, 15 predicted proteins | sample 7445841 | NCBI WGS metagenome assembly JACCDP01 (sample SAMN15323441, study PRJNA562643) | freshwater metagenome | isolation source: river surface water | place: USA:Blue River Watershed | collected 2017-08-17
CGGCGAAGACACGGTGGGGGAGCTGAGCTCGGTGGGCTGGAGCCCTCTTGCAGGCTCAGCCGGGGCCTGCGTCGGCCTGGCCTATGTGCGCGGCGCACTCGCCCAACAGCCGCATGCAGGCACGTCCGCGCAGGTGCAGTTGTGGGGTGTGCCCACGCCGGTGACGCTGCACGACACCTGGCCGCCGAAGGCTGGCGTGACACCGGCCAAGGCCTGAGCGCACCGCGGGCTGCGGGCTTCGCGTAGCATCGCGCTCCATGCAGATCACCAAGGACACCGTCGTCACCCTGCAATACAAGGTGACCGACGACAAGGGCGCCGTGCTGGATGCCGGCAAGGAACCGCAGGCCTACCTGCACGGCGGCTACGGCAACATCCTTCCCGCGATCGAGGCCGCCCTCGAAGGCAAGGAGGCCGGCTTTGCCACCACGCTGGGCCTGCATCCGCAAGAAGCCTTCGGCCCGCGCGACGAATCGCTGGTGCGCACCATCCCGAAGAAGGACTTTCCGCCGGGCGTGAAGGTGGGCGGGCAGCTCAGCGGCTACACCGACCAGGGCCACGAGCAGACCTTCACCGTGATGAAGATCAAGGGCGACCAGGTGCTGCTGGACGGCAACCACCCGTTTGCCGGCAAGGCGCTGCGCTTTTCGCTCAAGGTGCTGAAGGTGCGCGCTGCGCTGCCGGTTGAAGTCGAGCACGGCCACGCCCACGGCGAGGGCGGGCATCACCACCACTGACGCCGCACCGGCGACCACCGCACACCGGAGAGCACGCGCATGAAGCTGCGCATGGCCGAGAACTCGCTGTTCGCCATCTTGCTGCGATCGCACTGGGGCATCAGCCTGCTGATCGCGCTGGCCTTTGCGCTGATCTCGCGCGCCGCGCTGCCCGAGCAGTACTGGCTGCTGGGCGCCATGGGCGGCGCGCCGTTCTGGGTGATCGCGGTGATCGCCGCGTGGCGCCAGCGCGACCGGCTGCCCGCGCAAAAGGTCGAGCAGGCGCTGCGCGCCGCTGCGGCAATGGGCTGGCGCGACTTTGCGCAGGCGGTGGATGCCGGCTTCACCCGCGACGGATGGCGCGTTCAGCGCACCGACAGCACGCGCGAAGGCGACGCAGACTTCGTGATCCGGCGCGGCACCGTCACCGCGGTGGTGGCCGCACGCCGCTGGAAGGCCGCGCGCGTGGGCGAGGAGCAGCTGCGCCAGCTCCTGGCCAGCCGCGATGCGCACGGCGCCAGCCAATGCGTGCTGCTCACGCTGGGCCAGGTGCCTGAAAGTGCAGCCGCCTTGGCCAAGGCCGAGCGCGTGCAGATCATGCAAGGCGAGCCGCTGGCGCAACTGCTGCGACACCTGGCCAGCGGCAAGACCCCCTGACCCGATCAACCACAAGGAGACACCATGGCGATCTATGAGTTGCGCACCTACACCGTCATCGTCGGCAAGATGGCCGAGGTGGTGAACCACTACAAGACCGAAGGCTGGCCGGTGCTGGACAAGCACCCGAAGAAGCTGGTGGGCTACTTCACCGGCGACATCGGCGCGATCAACCAGCTGATCCATGTCTGGAAGTTCGACGACGACGCCGACCGCCGCGCGTTCTGGGCCACGCTGTACGCCGACCCCGCCTTCCAGGCCTTCGCCGCGAAGCTGCGCCCGCTGCTGCTGTCGCAAGAGAACAAGCTGATGCTGAACGCGCCCTGGGGGCCGCAGCCCTGAGCCTGCCGCTTCAGCGCACGTCGAGCTTGATTTCCGCCCGCGGCGGCGCACCATCGGCCTTGCCCGCTGCGCTTTCGGTGCGCAACACAGGCGCGCCGAGGAACAGGCGCTCGGTCGCGATCTGCTGACTGGCCAGGAAGTCGCGCACCGCCACGCTGCGCGCCAGCACCAGGTCGCGCATCACGTTGGCGTCGGCCGGAATGCCGGCCATCAGTAGCGCCTCCATCTCGGGCACGGACAAATCCTTGGCCAGGCCGACCATATTGCGCGGCTTGGCAATGTCGGCGCGGCGGTACACCTCGCGCAGCAGCGCCGGGTATTCCTGCGCACTCACCGTGGGCTCGGGCAGGGCCGCCGTGCTGACGTTCTGGCCGGCGGCACGCGCATCACGCGCCTGCTGACGCCGCTTTTCGGCGCGCACACGCTCGTCGAGCTTGAGCCGCTGCAAGGCCGCCTGCTCGGCCTGCGGGTCGCCCTCGCCCACCACGGTGAGTTGCAGCGCGGGGCGATCGCGCAGGGCCTGGGCCACCTGCCCCAGACGCTCGCGAGCGGCCTCGGTCAGCGCGGCGCTGCCTGCTGCAAACGCCACATGGCTGGCCTGCTCGCCCCCGCCGCTGAAAGCCTGCGCAATCAGCGCAAACGGCGCGGTGATGGCCTTGCCGATCAGGTTGAGCACCAGCTTCCAGATGATCGGCCCCAGCCGGAACTGCGGGTCGTTCAAGGTGCCGCTGATCGGCAGGTTCACATCGATCACGCCATTGCGATCCGACAGCAGCGCCACCGCCAGTCGCAGCGGCAGGTTCGGCGCCTCGCTGCCCTGGATGCGGTCACCGAACGACAGCTGGTTGAGCACGATGCGGTTGCTGGCGGTCAGCTGGCCTTCGGGCGTGATGCGGTACTCCAGGTCCAGGCTGAGCTTGCCGCGCTCGATGCCGTGGCCTGCGTACTTGGCGCTGTAGGGCGACAGGGGCGGCAGCTCCAGGTCGCGCACACGGCCCTGCAGGTCCAGCGCCAGCGGCTGCGCCAGCGGATTGAGCTGCCCGACGATCTCCACCGTGGCGGTGCCCTCGGCGCGCCCGCGCAGCGCAAGCGGTGCCATCTGCACCTGCCCGCCCGTGGCCGCCGCGTTGGCAAAGGCGCCCAGGCTGCCAGTGAGCTCGCTCAGGTTGGCCGAGTAGTTGGGCTGGATGAAGCGGTCGGACAGGAACACGCGACCGTTGACCAGCGCGATCGGCCCGAAGCGGATGTCGGGCTGCATGGCCGGCGCGGCGCCTGATGACGATGCGCCAGCACTCGCAGGGGCTGTGGTTGCAGGCGTTGCCGCTGTGCCGCCGGCGCTTGCAGGTTCACGGCGCAGCAGGTCTTGCAGGTTGATGCGCCCGGTGCTGTCGATGATCACGCGCGCAAAGAAGTCCTGCAGCGCGGTTTCGGCCACGCTCAGGCGGCGCAGCGCGCCATCGGTCATGGACACTTCCACGCCGCGCAGGCTCAGCGACTTCCAGTCCAGCAGGTCTTCGCGCGGGCTGAGCGTGCTGGCACGCAGGTCTTCGATGCTGGCGTCGCCACGCAGCTCCAGCTGCACGCCGCTGGCTGGCAGCGATACGTCCACCGAGCCGCGCCACGAGGTGTCGGCGCGACGCAGATCCAGGTTGAGCTGATCGCGTGCGTACGGCTCCAGCACATGCAACGGCAAGCGGTCGGCCACCAGCTGCCCGCGCAGTTGCAGCGGCGCTGCGTCAGACGGCAGACGCAGGTCGCCTCGGTAACGGATGGGCGCCGCATCGCGCCGGCTGCGCGGCAACTGGACGCTCGCACTCAGCTCCAGCGGGGTCGCCTCGCCAGGCCGCGTGGGCCCGCGCCACTGCAGTGCCAGCGCCGTCAGGTTCAGCTCGACCGCCTCAACCGGGGCGGCCGCGTCAACGGCCTTGCCCGGCAAACGATCGACCAGGCTGGCCTGGCCGCCCTGCACGCGCAGCTCACCGAGTTGCCAGCGCCACGCGGGGTCGGGCTTCGATGCAGGCTTGGACGGGGGCTCAGGGGCCTGCGCACTGCGCAGCCAGTCCTGCGCCATCCAGCGGCCCTCGGCAGAACGGCTGACCATCACCGAGGGCTGGTCCAGAGACACACGCCGCACCCGCAGCGCGCGCGCCGACAGATCAATCGCCGCATCGTCGATGCGCAGCAGCCGCCAGCCAGCCAGCGGGGTGGCTGACGGCGATTCACGCGACAGCGCATCACGCATCTGCAAGTCCCGCAACTCCAGCGTGGCCACATCCACCTGAACGCTCGCCCCGCGGGCGCCGCCAGCCGCCCACTTCACGCGCGCCTTGGCGCCGAGCTGTCCGCCCAGCTGCGGCTGCAGATGCGGCGCAAGGTAAGGCGCCACCGCCTGCAGCGCAAATTTCTGAACCTCCAGCGCCACATCGGCCGACTGCAGGCTGGCCGTGCCCTGCCAGCGAAGAGCAGCCCCCGCGATGCTCGCCTGGCCTTCGAATGGCACAGGCTGCAGATCCGGCCACTGCACATCACGCGCAGCCAGCGTCACGCCTTGGGCCTTGAGCTGTGCGGCAGGCTGCAGCGTGCCGTCACGCCACAACAGTTCGGCCTGATCGACGTCGAGCAGACCCAGGCGAAGCTGCGGTTGAACGTTCGATGCGGTCGGCTCGGCCGCCTGCGGCCAGGCGCGCGCGATGCGCTGCAAGTTGAGCTCGCCACGCGCGTCGCGCGACACGCTGAGCACGGGCCGCTCCAGCCGCAGCGTTGACAGCCTGACTTCACCCTCGGCCAGACGGCTCGGCTCCAGGGTGATGCCCAGTCGCTGCAGTTGCAGCAACGCTTCGCCCGCTGGCGCGGTAACGCGCGCATTGCCTCGGCCATCGGTCACCCGCAGGTCCGACACCGTCACCTGCCCCGATACCGCACTGCGCTGCGGCGCTGCCAGCGGCACCTCGGCTTTCAGGTCCAACGTCAGCGCGCCATCGCGCAGCTGCACTGGCCACGCGCGCGGCCAGTGGGGCTGCAGCACATTCAGCGGCAAGCCCTGCAGCGCCATCTGCAACGTCATCTGCGCGCTGGGGCCACCCGCCGCACCCTGAGCCCACGGCGTGCCGCTGGCCTGCAGCCGCAGCGGCGTGTTGTCCAAGAGGGCCTGCAGCTCCGCCTGCAGGGCGGTGGACTGGTCGGCTTTCAGGCTGCTGATCGTGCCGGTGCGCAACTGCAACGCCGCCAGCGTGTGCCGCGCGCCCGAGGGCGCGTCCACCACCGACAGCTCGCCGTCTTCGATGCGCACTGCATCGACACGAAAGCGCGTAGGGCCGGTGTCAGCAGACGCACCGGCAGACGCATCGGCAGATGCAGGCGAGGCGAGGCGGGCACGCAGATCGTCCAGGTCGGTGCGGCCACCGCCCAGGTGCTGCAGCCGAAGGCGCGGCGCCTCAACCACCACCGCATCCAGTATCGGCGCCATGCGCAGCAGCGAGGCCGAACTGATGTCGACTTCGATGCGCGCCACCGTGAGTTGCGGCGCCGGCCCGGCATCGCGCGCGGCGGCCAGCGCCACATCCCGCACGCGCAGGGTCAGCGTGTCGGGCTCGAACTCCACCGCACCCACGCTCAGGCGTCGGCCCAGCGCCTCGCTGCCATGCTTCTCCACCGCCCACTGCAGCAGGGGTGGCAGGCCGAAACGCAAACCGGCCCACAGCCCGGCCGTCACCACCACAACCGCAAGCGCCAGCAGCCACGGCGCCCGGCGACGCGGTGCCGAGGCAAGCGAAGAAGCAGACGAAGAAGCGTCAGGCATGGGCGCAAGGCGGCGCGGGCAATGCAAGCCCGCCATCGCAAAGCATACGCCGTGCGCGCCCCAAACGAACAACGCGCCCGAAGGCGCGTTGCATCAAGAAGGGCAAGTGCTGTGCCTGATCAGCGCGTGACCACCTTCACCATGTCCAGGCACTTGGTGGAGTAGCCCCACTCGTTGTCGTACCACGACACGATCTTCACGAAGGTGCTGTCCAACGCAATGCCGGCCTCGGCGTCGAAGATCGAGGTGCGGGTGTCGCCGCGGAAGTCGGTGGCCACCACCTTGTCTTCGGTGTAGCCCAGCACGCCCTTCAGGCCGCCTTGCTCCACCGGCAGCTGGCTCATGCGTTTCATCTCGGCGCAGATGTCCTTGTAGTCGGCCGGGCTGTTGAGCTCGGCCGTCAGGTCCACCACCGACACATCCGAGGTCGGCACACGGAAGCTCATGCCGGTGAGCTTCTTGTTGAGCGCGGGGATCACCACGCCCACCGCCTTGGCGGCACCGGTGGACGACGGAATGATGTTCTCGAGGATGCCGCGGCCGCCGCGCCAGTCCTTGTTGCTCGGGCCGTCCACCGTCTTTTGCGTGGCGGTGGCCGCGTGCACCGTGGTCATCAGGCCGCGCTTGATGCCCCACTTGTCATTCAGCACCTTGGCCACGGGCGCCAGGCAGTTGGTGGTGCAGCTGGCGTTACTGATGATGGCCTGGCCGGCGTAGGTGCTGTGGTTCACGCCGTAGACGAACATCGGCGTGTCGTCCTTCGACGGCGCGGACATGATGACCTTCTTGGCGCCGGCAGCCAGATGCTTCTCGGCGCTGGCCTTGTCGAGGAACAGGCCGGTGGATTCGATCACCACGTCGGCGGCGACCTCACCCCACTTCAGCGCAGCCGGGTCTTTCTCTTGCGTCAGGCGGATCTTCTTGCCGTTGACGATGAGCGTATTGCCCTCCACCGACACCTCGCCCTTGAAGCGGCCGTGCACGCTGTCGTACTGCAGCATGTAGGCCAGGTACTGCGGCTCCAGCAGGTCGTTGATGCCGACGATCTCGATGTCGGGAAAGTTCTGCACTGCCGAGCGCAGCACGTTGCGGCCGATGCGGCCGAAGCCGTTGATGCCAACCTTGATGGCCATTTGAAAATCCTCCGGGGATGTTGAAAAAACTTATTTGCGCAGCGCCGCGCGCACCGTGTCGGCCACGTTCTCGGGCGTGAAGCCGAAGTGCTTGAACAGCACGCCTGCAGGCGCCGATTCGCCATAGGTGTCGATGCCGACCACCGCAGCGCAGCCGTACTTCCACCAGCCATCGGTTGTGCCCATCTCCACCGCGATGCGCGGTATGCCCGCCGGCAGCACGCTCTTCTTGTAGGCCACGTCCTGGCGGTCAAAGGTGGTGGTGCTGGGCATGGAGACCACGCGCACCGCAATGCCGTGCTCGCGCGCCAGCAGCTCTTGCGCCTTCAGGGCCAGCTGCACTTCGGAACCGGTGGCGATGATCACCGCCTGCGCCTTCTTTGCGCTGCCCACTTCGCTGGGCTCGGCCAGCACATAGGCGCCGCGGCTGATGTTGCCCAGATCTGTCTTCGGCGCGTAGGGCAGGTTCTGGCGCGACAGCAGCAAGGCGGTGGGCTTGTTCGCGTTTTGCAGCGCACAGGCCCAGGCCACCGCGGTCTCTGCGGTATCGCACGGGCGCCAGACGTCCAGGTTCGGGATCAGCCGCAGGCTGGCGGCATGCTCGACCGACTGGTGCGTGGGGCCGTCTTCGCCCAGGCCGATGGAATCGTGGGTGAACACATGGATCACCCGCTGCTTCATCAGCGCGGCCATGCGGATCGCGTTGCGGCTGTAGTCGCTGAAGGTCAGGAAGGTGCCGCCGTAGGGGATGTAGCCGCCATGCAGCGCCACGCCATTCATGATGGCCGCCATGCCGAACTCGCGCACACCGTAGTTGATGTGGCGGCCGATCTGGCCCGCGTCGCCCTTCACCACCTCGCCGCCCAGGTTCACGCGCAGCGCAGCGGTGTGCTTGGTATTCGTGAGGTTCGATCCGGTCAGGTCGGCACTGCCGCCCAGCAATTCGGGCAGCGCGGCGGTGAAGTGCTCCAGCGCCAGCTGGCTGGCCTTGCGCGAGGCCACCGTCTCGGCCTTGGTGTGCGCGTCCACCACCGCATCCACCGCCACTTGCGCAAAGTCGGCCGGCAGCTCGCCCTTCATGCGGCGCTCGAATGCGGCGCCCAGCGCGGGGTGCGCGGCCTTGTACAGCGCAAATTTGGTTTCCCACGCGGCCTGCTGCTTCTTGCCTTTGGCTTTGGCATCCCACGCGGCGTAGATCGGCTGCGGAATCTCAAACGGTGCATGGTCCCAGCCCAGCGCCTTGCGCGTCAGCGCAATCTCGTCGGCGCCCAGCGGCTCGCCGTGGGCCTTGGCGGTGTTGGCGCGGTTCGGGCTGCCCTTGCCGATGCTCGTCTTGCAGACGATCAGCGTCGGGCGGTCGGCGGTGTTCTTCGCGTCGGCAATCGCGCGGTCCACCGCATCCACATCGTGGCCGTCGATCGGGCCGATCACGCGCCAGCCACAGGCCTTGAAGCGCGCCGGCGTGTCATCCACAAACCACGGCGCGACCTGCCCGTCAATCGAGATGCCGTTGTCGTCGTACAGCGCCACCAGCTTGTTGAGCTTCCACGCACCGGCCAGCGCGCAGGCCTCGTGGCTGATGCCTTCCATCAGGCAGCCGTCGCCCAGGAACACATAGGTGTGGTGGTCGACGATGTCGTAGCCCGGGCGGTTGAACTCTGCGGCCAGCAGCTTCTCGGCCAGCGCCATGCCCACCGCGTTGGTGATGCCCTGGCCCAGCGGGCCGGTGGTGGTTTCCACGCCGGGGGTGATGCCGGCCTCGGGGTGGCCTGCGGTCTTGCTGTGCAGCTGGCGGAAGTTCCTGAGCTCTTGCATCGGCAGGTCGTAGCCGCTCAGGTGCAGCAGCGCGTAGATCAGCATCGAGCCGTGGCCGTTGGAGAGCACAAAGCGGTCACGGTCGGCCCACTTCGGGTCGGTCGGGTTGTGCTTGAGGTGGCGGCCCCACAGCGCCACCGCCATGTCGGCCATGCCCATCGGCGCGCCGGGATGCCCCGAGTTGGCTTGCTGGACGGCATCCATGGCAAGGGCGCGGATCGCGTTTGCCATCTGTTGGGCGTTGGCCATGAAGGGGGCTCCGGAGGTACGGGGAAACCCTTGATTTTACGGGGGCGGGGCCCGGGCCCCTGGCAGCGGGGTGGCCCGCCTTGCCGGCGCCCCCGCGACCGGCAGCATGATCGCCAGCGTGCTCTACAGTGCCGCCATGTCCAAGTGCCAAGCGCTGATCCTCGCCGCCGGCCGCGGCGAGCGCATGCGGCCGCTGACCGACAGCACGCCCAAGCCCCTGTTGCAGGTGCGCGGCCGGCCGCTGATCGAGTGGCATGCCGATGCGCTGCTGCGCGGCGGCTTTGACCGCATCGCCGTCAACTGCGCCTGGCTCGGCGACCAGATTGAGGCCTGGGCGCAGGGTCTTGCGGCAGCACGTGGTTGCACCACGGCGGTGTCGCACGAGGGCCGCGACTTCGGCGGCGCGCTGGAAACGCTGGGCGGCATCTGCCGCGCACTGCCGCTGCTGGACGACGTTTTTTGGGTGGTGGCCGGCGACGTGTTCGTGCCTGATTTCGCGTTCACCCCGGCGGCGATGCAGCGGTTTGCGCAAAGCGGCCGCCTGGGCCACCTGTGGCTGGTGCCCAATCCACCGCACAACCCGCAGGGCGACTTCGGCATCGGCGCCGACGGCAGCGCGCTGAACGTGGCCGCAAGCGATGCATACCCCGAAGGCCCGCCGCGTCACACCTTCTCGACCATCGCGCTGTACCGGCGCGCGCTGTTCATGCCGCCCCACTGCGCCATCGCGCCCGGCAACCCGCAGGGCGACAAGGCCGCGCTGGCGCCGCTGCTGCGCGCCGCCATGGACCGTGGCACCATCTCAGCTGAGCTGTACCGCGGCGCATGGGCCGATGTGGGCACGCCGCAGCGGCTGGCCGAACTGCAGAGGTCGTGACCCTTGCGGGTGGCCTTTGCAATCCCTCTGCGATCCGTGCGCTATGGGCCCCGGTCGCCGGCGGCTGTGACGCCGCCCGGCACACCAGGTAACGCGTCTCAGTAGCTCAGGTTGAGCTGCAGGATCGCGGTGGTCCCACTGGTTTCGTTGCCGACGATCAGCAGCGGCTTGCCATTGCGTGACTTGGCTGCAGGGACGAAGGCCAGTCCCTCCGGGCCGCGGTCGCCGCCAACGGCACTGTTGGCGAACGTACGGGTGTTGAGGTAGGTCACGAAGCTCGGCGCCGTCGGGGTGGTCACGTCATAGACCATCACGCCGCCCACGCGCTCCAGGCCGATGAAGGCGAAGGTCTTGCGACCGATCTGGCCCACCACCACACCTTCGGGCTCCGGGCCCTTGGATGCGCTGCGGCTGTCCAGCGTGTTGTTGTCGTTGCTCGCGTTGAAGAGAACGTTCGGCAAATTCAGGGTGCGCTGCTCGAGCTGGTCGCCCGAGTCGAAGACGCGCTTCAGGTCGGTGTCCCAGATAGTGAAGGAGCGCGCGCCGAACGAATACAGCTCGGTGCACAGCCCGGCCGCGTTCTTGCCTGTGCTGCCACCGTTCGGGGTGGTGGTGATGCGCAGGCGGCCCAGGTTGGAGTCGAAGATCAAATTGGTGGCATCCGGGAACACGGTCGGGTCAAGGCCCTTGTCGCAGTGGGTGCGCACGCGGGTCTCTTCGTTGAAACCGGGCCAGTCGGCACGCGCATCGCCCTCGTTGGCGGTGATCAGGTAGGTCTTGCCACCCACCTGATACGAGGCTATCGCGTCGGGCAGGTACAGGCCGCGCACCGGGTAGTTAGCGATTTTGGCCAGCGGTGTGCCGCTGTTGGTGTTGGTGCCGCCGTCCTCATCGCTGGCGTCGAGGCCCATGCCCGCGAGGCTGTGGTCCTTGAAGCCCAGCGGCTTGACCCCAGTCACCTTGGCGGTAGCGATATCAACAACGGCGACTGCGTTGTTCTCTTGCAAGGTCACGTAGGCGGTACGGCTGTCGGCACTGATCGTCACGTACTCGGGCTCGAAGTCTTGCGCGGCGTTCGCACCCGGGCCAAAGATACGGACGCCCTGCTCGCGCAGCGCGGCTTCCTGGCCGATGAAGGCCTTGAAGTCGGCAGTGGCCACGGTGGACTGGCCGCCGCGCACCACGGTGATGACGCTGATCGAGCCCTCGGGGTCCACCGAGTCGGCCAGCCCGTAGCTGTTGGGCTCGCCCTCGTTGGCCACCACGATGTACTTACCGTCCGGCGTGAAGGTCAACATGTCGGGTTGGGAGCCGACAGTGATCGTCTGAAGCACGCGCAGGTCAGACGCCTGAACGAGCAGCACCGAGCCCGGGTTGGTCTTAGGCGTAGCCTCTACCGCGATGGCGACCAGACCGTCATGCGCCGCCACACTGTTGGCGCTGCCGCCCACGGTGATGGTGCCGACCTTGACGGGCTTGGTCGGGTCCGCCAGATCCAGCACATCCACCGTGCCATTTGCGCCATTGACCACAAACAGCCGCGCGGTGCTCGCGTCGTAGGCGGTGATCTCGGCGGCACCTGCTGCGCCACCGTCGTACTGGCCGATGCGCTCGAGCGTCAGGGTGACGGGCGTCGGCTCGTCGTCGCCGCCACCGCAAGCAGCGACCACAGCGGCCACCGCAAGTGTCAGCATGCCGACGTGCAGGCGGCGGGGCAAAAGATTGGAGAGTTGGTTCATGGTGCAGGTGCCTGAAAGTTGCGGAACAGCAAAGACGCGGATATTCGTGCTCGTTTACGACAATCTGATGACACGTCACATCGATCGCGTTCGCCGGCTACCATTGCCGCTTCGGTGGAGCAGGCGCCCGTGCCAGCCCCCTCGTCAAGGACGATCCGCATGAACCGCATCGAAACCCACGCCTTGTACGCCGAGCGCCGCGCGCGCGTGGCCGCCGCCATCGGCAAGGACGGCATTGCCATCGTGCCGACCGCCCCCGAGCGGCCGCGCAACCGCGACAGCGACTTCCTGTTCCGCCACGACAGCTACTTTTATTACCTCACCGGCTTCACCGAGCCAAACGCTGCGCTGGTGATCACCGGTGACGGCAAGTGCACGCTGTTCTGCCAGCCCAAGGACCTGGAGCGCGAGATCTGGGACGGCTACCGCCTGGGCCCTGAGGCCGCGCCCGGCGTGCTGGGGGTGGACGAGGCGCATGCCATCGGCACCATCGACGCGGCGCTGCCGCGCCTGCTGGAAAACCGCGACGCCGTCTGGTACCCGTTTGCGATTCACGACGGGCTGGAGGCGCGCGTGGCCGGCTGGCTGGCCCCCGTGCGGGCGCGGGTGCGCTATGGCGCGCTGTGCCCCGAGCAGCAGCGCGACCTGTGCGGCGTGCTCGACGAGCTGCGCCTCGTCAAGGACGCGCACGAACTGGACATCATGCGCCGCGCCGCGGCCATCAGCGCACGCGCCCACATCCGCGCGATGCAGACCGGCGCGCGCATGCTGCGCGAGGGCGCCGACGTGCGCGAATACCACCTGGATGCCGAGCTGCTGCACGAGTTCCGCCGCTGCGGCTCGCAGTACCCGGCCTACGGCAGCATCGTGGCCGCCGGCGCCAATGCCTGCGTGCTGCATTACCGCGCCGATGCCGCGCCGGTGCGTGCGGGCGAACTGGTGCTGATTGACGCCGGCTGCGAACTCGACGGCTACGCCAGCGACATCACCCGCACCTTTCCCGCCGACGGCAAGTTCACCGGCCCGCAGCGCGCGCTGTACGACCTGGTGCTGGCCAGCCAGGATGCCGCAGTGGCCGCAACCAAGGCCGGCGCGCGCTTTGTGGACCCGCACGAAGCGACGGTGAAGGTGCTGGCGCAGGGGATGCTGGACCTGGGCCTGCTCGACAAGAACAAGGTGGGCGGCCTGGACGACGTGATCGACAAGCGCGCGTACTTCCAGTTCTACATGCACCGCACCGGCCACTGGCTGGGCATGGATGTGCACGACTGCGGCAGCTATGTCGAGCCCTCGCAGGTGGGCGAGGTGTCCGAGCGGCGCGACCCGCTGTCCAACGAGCTCATCAAGAACCGCCCGAGCCGCATCCTCAAGCCCGGCATGGTGCTGACCATCGAGCCTGGCATCTACGTGCGCCCGGCCGAGGGCGTTCCCGAGCAGTTCCACCACATCGGCATCCGCATCGAAGACGATGCGGTGGTCACCGAGGCTGGCTGCGAGCTGATCACCCGTGGCGTGCCGGTGAAGGCCGACGAAATCGAAGCGCTGATGCGCGGCTGATCCCCGAGGCTGCTGCGGCCGCTGCAGCCGATGCCGCACGGCATTGCGCCAGGTCAACCGGCGCGCCGCACTGAAGGCCAAAAATCGGCGTGATGAACACGCCCAGCGACCACCGCATCGAATCCACCGCATGGGTCCCCCTGATGGCCCGCGCACTGGGGCCCGTCGCATGGCCTTGGCTCGCGCCGCCGGATGCGCAGGCGCAACAGGTGGCCAACGGCGGCGGGTCGACGGCCGTGGCGGCCGACCCGCTGGTGACGCTGAATGTGCTGTGGCGCACGCAGTTGCTGCGCGAAGCGGCGCGCAGCTTCTTCAGCCACCACCCCGACGCGATCGGCGTCAACCTGGGCTGCGGGCTGTCGAATCCGTTTCCTGACCTGGACACCGGCCTGAACCGCTGGATCGACGCCGACCTGCCCGATGCGCTGCGCACGCGCCACCGCGCGATGCCGCACACGCGCCGCAAGCCACACGGCGCGCGCTGCAGCGAGCGCACGGTGGACCTGCGCGAGCCGGGCTGGTGGCGCGCGCTCGGACTGCCCGAGCGCAATCACGCCAGCCCGCCGGTGTTCGTGCAATGCGAGGGCGTGATGATGTACCTCACGCCGCGCCAGGCGCATGCGGCGCTGCACGAATTTGCCGAGCGCGCGCCCGACGGCTCGCAGTGGGCGATGGACGTGATCTCCTCCCTGGGGGTGGGCTGTGCGGGCCTGGTGCCCAGCCTGGCGGCCAGCGGTGCGCAGTTCCGCTGGGGCGTGCGCGACCTCGACGAGCTCAAGGCGATCCACCCGCGGCTGGATCTGCTGGAGGCGCACAGCGTGGCCGAATGCTGGGGGCCTGCGGGCCTGATGGCGCAGGCGATGTGCTGGCCGTGGCTGGGCGCGCCGCCCTACAGCGTGGTCACGCTGTCGGTGTAGCGCCCGTTGCAGGCGCTCACTGCAGCGTTTCAGCGCTGCGCAGAAAGTCCACCAGCAGCCGGTTGCGCATCATGCTCATGCGCTCGGGCGCGCCAACCGCGGTGATATGCGTTCCAAAGCGGGTACGTGGCGTCCACTGCGTAAGCACCGGCACCAGCCGCCCGCCGGCCAGCGCGTCGCTGCACAGGTAATCGGGCAGCAGCGCCACGCCCAGCCCGGCGATCGCGGCATCGGCCACCGCATCGGGGTTGTCCACGTGGTAGCGGCTGTGCACCTGCACCTGGTGCGCGGTGCCGGCCTCGTCTTGCAGGCACCATGCGCGATCGGCCGGGTCTCGCCAGTAACTCAGGCAGCTGTGCTGCGACAGGTCGTCCGGTGTCTGCGGAAAGCCCTGAGCCGCGAGGTACGCGGGTGCGGCGGCCATCACCCAGCCCACACGCGCCACCGGCACTGCAGTCAGGTCGGCGGGTGGCGCGGCGGTCCAGCGCAGTGCCACGTCGATGCGGCGCAACGCCACGTCCATCAGTTGATCGGCCAGCTGCAGCTCGATTTCCACCCCGGGGTGCAGGCGCAGGAACTCGGGCAGGCGCTTGGCCAGCACCCGCTGGCCCCAGGACACCGGCGCGGTCAGCCGGATGCGGCCGGTGAGCTCGGCGCGCAACGAGCGCAACCGCTCCTCGCCGGCACTCATTTCCGACAGCGCCCGGCGCGCGAATTCCAGATAAGCCTCACCCGCAGGCGTCAGCACGATCTTGCGGGTGCTGCGGCTGAACAGGGTGGCGTGCACCTTGTCCTCGAGCTGCGCGATGCGCTTGCTGACCAGGCTTTTGCCCACGCCCAGCTCGTCGGCGGCGGCACTCACGCTCATGCGCTCGGCCACCTTGACGAAGGCCGACAGCATGTCGGAGGAGATGGGGGCGGAGATCGCTGACGGCTCGACCATTGTTTCCGCTTTGTGCACAAAGCGTTTTCATTCAAGCAGATGCGCCGGCGCGGGTCAATGGATAGATTCCCATCCCGGATGTCAGCCGCCTGGCCCATCCGACCCGCAGCACATTCGCACACAGGAGGAGACATGATCAAGATTTACGCAGACCCCATCACCATCAACTGCCGCAAGGTGCTGGCCGGCCTGCAGCTGATGAACGCGCCCTACGAGCTCGTGCACGTGGACTACTTCAAGGGCGAGCAGAAGAGCGAAGCCTATGTGGCCCTGAACCCCAACGCGTCGATCCCGGCGATGACCGACGGCGACTTCGTGCTGTGGGAATCCAACTCCATCCTGCAGTACGCCGCCGACAAGCACGGCGCGGTGCAGGCCTACCCGACCGACCTGCGCACCCGTGCCGATATCAACCGGTGGATGTTCTGGGAGTCGGCCAGCTGGTTCCCGGCCTGCTACGTGTACCTGGTGGAAAACTGCGTCAAGCCGCTGCTCGGCGGCGCGCCTGATGCCGCCGTGCTCGAGGCCCAAAACGCCCAGTTCCACAAGCTCGCGGGCATTCTCGATGCGCGCCTGGCCAGCAGCCGCTGGGTGGCGGGCAACGGCCCGACCATCGCCGATATCGCGCTGGCTTCGCCGATGCACCTGCACGGCTGGCAGAAGCTGCCGCTGCAGCCGCACGCCAACCTGCGCCGCTGGCTGTTCCAGGACGTCGAGAAGCTCGCCTGCTGGGACAACACCTGGGTGGGCGAAGGGTTCAAGCTGCGCGAGGCCGCCTGAAGACCGATCACGCTGCCATGAGCCTTGCACGATCCGTACGCGCGACGCTGAACTACACCGTCGACAACGGCCTTGCGCCCGACTACTACTTCTACGAACCCGACCCGTCCGTCCAGCTCAATCCGCCAGGCACCGACCTGAAGGAGATGGCGATCGAGGACGCCTGGCCGCAGCGCGATGCGCTGTCGCTGGACCGCGAGGGCTTCGAGCTGCACGAGTTCGGCGCACAGTTCCGCGACTTCGACAGTGATCCGGCGGTACACGAGCGCTTCTATCCGCAAGTCGTCGACTTCGTGAAGCGCCACACCGGCGCCAAGCGGGTGGTGGTGTTTGACCACACCATCCGCAAGCGGCTGCCGGCCGACCTGAAGGTGCAAACCGAGGTGCAGCGTCCGGCGGTGCTGCTGGTGCACAGCGACTACACGGTGGCCAGCGGCCCGCAGCGGGTGCGCGACATCCTGCCCGGCGAGGCCGATGCGCTGCTGCAGCGCCGCGTGGCCTTCTACAACGTGTGGAAGCCGCTGTACAACCGCGTCGAGGAGTTGCCGCTGGCCATGTGCGACGCCACCACTCACGAACAAGGCGACATGCTGCGCATGGAGCTCAAGTACCGCGAGCGCACCGGCGAGATCTACGTGATGCGGCACTCGCCGAAGCACCGCTGGATGTACTTCCCGCAAATGGAGCCGACCCAGGCCCTGCTGCTGAAGACCTACGACTCCGAGACCGACGGACGCTGCCGCTTCATGGGGCACACCGCCTTCGAGGACCCGACCACGCCGCCCGGCGCACCGAAGCGCGAGAGCATCGAGGTGCGAACCATGGCGTTCTTTTGAGGGCCTGGCTGCGCGGGCCCGCAGGCCCACGAACCATGCGCAGCGCCCGCGCTCAGGCCACCGCCGCCGGCACCGGATGCAGGTCCAGCCGGCGGCCGGCCTTGAGGATCTGGCTCGGCACGTCGTGGCCCAGCAGCGCGGGCAGCGCGCGCGCGGCCTGCAGCAGCTGCGCCAGGTCCACGCCGGTGTCGTAGCCCATCAGCTCGAGCGCGTGCACGATTTCCTCGGTGCACACGTTGCCGGTGGCGCCCGGCGCGTACGGGCAACCGCCCAGCCCGCCGGCGGAGGTGTCAAAACGCTCGGCGCCGGCCTCGATGCCGGCCAGCACATTGGCCAGCCCCATGCCGCGGGTGTTGTGGAAGTGCAGCGTCAGCTCGATCTGCGGCCAGCGCGCGCGGAAGGCGCGGGCCAGCGCCAGCACCTGGCTCGGGTAGGCCATGCCGGTGGTGTCGCACAGGGTGATGCCGCGGGGGTTCAGCTCGTCGGCGTAGCGCGCGCACCAGTCGAGCACGGTGGACTCGGGCACGTCGCCTTCCATCGGGCAGCCGAAGCTGCACGACAGCGACACGTTCAGCGCGGTGCCGGCCGACTGCGCCACCCGCGCCACCTCGCGCAGCGCGGCAAACGACGCATCGCGCGTCATGCGCAGGTTGCTGCGGTTGTGGCTGTCGCTGGCCGACATCACCACGTTGAGTTCATCCGCGCGCGACTCGATGGCGCGCTCGGCGCCGCGCACGTTGGGCACCAGCGCGGCGTAGGTGATGCCGGGCGCGCGGCGGATCTCGCGCATCACCTGCTCGGCGTCGCGCAGCGCCGGGATGGCCTTGGGCGACACGAAGCTGGTCACCTCGATCTTGGACGGGCGCGCCAGCGACAGCGCGTCGATGAAGGCGATCTTGTCGGCCGTCGGCACGAACACGGATTCGGCCTGCAGCCCGTCGCGCGGGCCGACCTCAAAAATATGGATTCGCCGGCCGTTGGCCTGCCATGCGTTGCTCATGCCACCACCCCCTTGCTGCGCAGCGCAGCGATCTGTTGATCTGTCAGGCCCGCCTCGCGCAGCACCGCGTCGGTGTCGTCGCCCAGGCGCGGCGCGCTGATGCGCACGCTGCCGGGGGTGCCCATCAGCTTGGGCACGATGCCCGGCACGGTCACCTCGTAGCCGTCGCGCGTGGTCTGCGAAAGCAGCATGTCGCGCGCGCGGTAGTGCGGGTCTTCGGCGATGTCTTTGGCGGTGTAGACGCGGCCCACCGGCACCTTGGCAGCGTTGAGTGCATCGAGCACCTGCGTCACGCTGCGGGTGTGCGTCCAGGCCTCGATGGCGGCGTCGAGCTCGGCCACGCGCTTCACACGGCCGGCGTTGTCGGCCAGCGCCGGATCGTTGCCCAGGTCATCGCGGCCGATGGCGCCCATCAGCCGCTTGAAGATGCTGTCGCCGTTGCCGGCCACCAGCACCACGCCGTCGCTGCAGCGGTAGGCGTTGGACGGCGCAATGCCCGGCAGCGCGCTGCCCGCAGGCTCGCGCACCGCGCCAAAGGCGCTGTACTCGGGGATCAGGCTTTCCATCACGTTGAACACCGCCTCGTGCAGCGCCACGTCGATGACCTGCCCCTGGCCGCCATTGACCTTGCGGTGGTACAGCGCGGTCAGCACGCCGATGGTGCCGTGCAGCGCCGCCAGCGTGTCGCCGATGCTGATGCCGCAGCGCACCGGCACGCGGCCGGGCTCGCCGGTCAGGTGGCGCAGGCCTCCCATCGCTTCGCCGATGGCGCCGAAGCCCGGCAGGTCGCGGTACGGGCCGGTCTGCCCATAGCCGCTGATGCGCAGCATGATCAGCCCGGGGTTGTCCTTGGCCAGCGCCTCGTAGGACATGCCCCAGCCTTCCAGCGTGCCGGGGCGAAAGTTCTCGATCAGCACGTCGGCCTGCGCGATCAGCTGCCGCGCGATGCCCTGGCCTTCGGCCTCGCGCAGGTCCAGCGCGATCGAGCGCTTGTTGCGCGACTGCACCTGCCACCACACCGAGGTGCCGTCCTTCAGCAGCCGCCACTGGCGCAGCGGGTCGCCGCTGCCGGGGGCCTCGATCTTGATGACGTCGGCGCCGAAGTCGCCCAGCGTCTTGCCGGCAAACGGGCCGGCGATCAGCTGGCCCATCTCGACGACGCGCAGGCCGGCGAGGGCGCCGGGGCTCAAGGACAGGGGGTTGTCGGTGCTGGACATGGCGGTGTGGTCGGGTCGGACGGTGTCGGGGCTGGATCTGGGCGGGTCAGGACGGGTCAGGGCGCAAAGTCTAGGCGCGAGCGCCGCGCAGGGGAATGCGCATCTGGCGGCGTGAGGTTTCGCGTTTTGCGAAGGCTCTGGCCGATGGCTTCGGCGTGGCGTGCCGGCGAATGCGTCACTGCGGCCGTGGTGCGGAGCCGGCCAGCAGGTGCTCGGCCAGTGCCCGCGCCGGCCGCGGCAGCGCCGCAAAATCGCGCGCGGCCAGAAGCAGCTGCCGCCCGGTCCACTCGCCTTCGAGCGCCAGCACGCGCAAGCCCATCGCCTGTGCCAGCGGCTGCGCCGCACCCCCGGGCAGCACCGCCACGCCGAGGCCCGCGGCCACCATCTGGCACATCGCATCGAAGCTGCGCACCTGCATGCGCAGCCGCAGCGTGACGCCCGCCTGCACGGCGGCCTGCTGCAGCCGCTGCGCCAGCGAGGTGTTGGGCGCCAGGCTCACAAAGTCATGCGCGGCGGCGTCCGACAGCGCCACGCGTTTGCGGCGCGCGAGCGCGTGGCCCGGGGGCACCACCAGCACCAGCCGGTC
>JACCDP010266290.1_pt1 | contig 19153 bp, 17 predicted proteins | sample 7445841 | NCBI WGS metagenome assembly JACCDP01 (sample SAMN15323441, study PRJNA562643) | freshwater metagenome | isolation source: river surface water | place: USA:Blue River Watershed | collected 2017-08-17
ATGCAAGTAGTTGCCGCATATGCCAACATGGCTGCGCCAATATCACTGCCACTATTTGCCATTGTAACTACCTGCTTATTCATAACTGTTGCTCGAATTTGGCTAAGCAGATCTGATTTACCACCGCAACTCATCTTTTCAAGTATTTGAAATCTCTAGCGAACCATATCTGCAAACGATGATTTTATTTGAGATGGTGCTCGGTTTCCACAAAGCGAATGGTGCGAGATTTTCCACGCATCACAAGTGATTGGCTGACCGCGCCAAATTCTGAATATTTCACGCCGTTGAGCAATTCGCCATCGGTAATTCCAGTTGCGGCCATGAATACATCTTCAGAATTAACCAGATCTCTAGTCGTATAAACTTGATCTAACTTATATCCAGCAGTAATTGCATTCTGCTTCTCGGCATCATCTTTTGGCCGTAATAAACCTTGGATTACTCCTCCTAAACAGACCATAGCTGCAGCCGTGATTACGCCTTCAGGTGTTCCACCAATTCCCATCAACAAATCAACCGAGGTATTTGGCCGAGCCGCCTCAATTGCAGCAGCAACATCACCATCTTGAATTAATTTTACTCGAGCGCCAGCGTCACGGATATCTTTTATCAATTGATCATGTCGTGGCCGATTCAAAACTACAACAGTTAAATCGCTGACGTTACGATTCTTTGCCTTAGCAACTGCCTGTAAATTAGCTTTTATTGGCGCCATGATATCGATTTTATCTGCTGCCTCTGGGCCAGTAACAATTTTATTCATGTAGAAAACACCGGACGGATCAAACATTGTTCCCCGCGGTGCAATTGAGATAACGCTGATTGCACCATTTGAACCATTTGCAGTTAGCGAAGTTCCATCAATTGGATCTACTGCAACATCACACTTTGGTCCAAGACCATTTCCAACTTCTTCGCCATCGTGCAACATTGGCGCGCTATCTTTTTCGCCTTCACCAATCACAACTACACCTGCCATATCAACTGTGTTTATCAGAGAGCGCATTGCTGTTACGGCTGCGCCATCAGCGCCATCCTTATCACCGCGGCCAATCCATGGAGCCGCGGCAAGCGCAGCTGTTTCCGTAACGCGAATTAGTTCTAACGCTAAGTTGCGATCTGGAACTTGGTTCATTGAGCTGAACTTTCTTTGGCTGATTTCGCATTCGCCTTTATCGCTACTGCTCTACCAGATTCTAATCTAGCGACTGGAACTCTGAATGGTGAGCAAGAAACATAATCCAAGCCAATTCGGTCGAAGAAGTGGATACTTGAAGGATCGCCCCCGTGTTCACCACAGACCCCAAGTTTGAAGTCTATACGGATTGATCGTGCTTGATCTGTGGCGGTCTTAACCAAGATTCCGACACCGGCTTGATCAAGAGATTCGAAGGGATTAAATGGAACAAGTTCTAGGTCCAAATATCTTGGCAAGAATGATGATTCAACATCGTCACGGCTAAAGGCCCAAGTAAGTTGCGTTAGATCATTTGTTCCGAAGGAGAAGAAGTCGGCATAAATACCTAGGCGTTCGGCAGTAATTGCTGCACGCGGGGTTTCGATCATCGTTCCGATTGGGATATTTTCACTTTGACCAGTGCCTTTGAAGGTTCGTTTAATTTCTTCATCTAAAGTTTCGCGCAAGTAGAGAAGTTCGCGCTGAGTTGCAACAAGTGGAATCATGACTTCTGGTTTTGGATCATGACCAAGTTTGCGAACTTCCAATAGCGCATGAACAAGTGCTCGAACCTGCATCTTATAAAGTTCTGGAATCAAAATTCCGAGTCGAACTCCTCGGAGTCCAAGCATTGGATTTGATTCATGCATTCGCTTTACTGCTGCAAAGACTGCAATGTCGCGTGCTGGAATCTCTTCATTTAAAGCCTCTGCTCGTGCCATGTGGGCCATAAGTTCGGAAAGCGGTGGCAGAAATTCATGTAGTGGTGGATCAAGTAATCGGACAGTTACAGGCAAGCCTGACATCGCCATCATAATTCCGACAAAGTCTGCACGTTGCAAAATTTCCATCTCGCCAATAACTCCACGCTGAACATCTTCGTTTTCTGCCAAGATCAGACGCTCTACATAGGAACGACGTGGTCCTAAGAACATATGCTCGGTGCGACAGAGTCCAACACCTTCGCCACCCAAAATGCGCGCCTTAATTGCATCTTCTGGCGTATCAGCATTTGCCCGAACTTGTAATCTACGAATTGAATCAGCATGAGTTAATAACCTATCAACGGCCTTTACAACAGCAGATGCTTCATCGCTCTTAGAGTCGAGCAAACCCTCAAGATAAGTTGTAACTGGAGATGCAACAACTGGAAGTTCACCTAAATAAACTGCGCCACTTGAACCATCAATTGAAAGTACTTCGCCGGCATAAATGCTTCTGCCACCAACTGTGAAGAAACCACCAGCTTCATCGACGGTAATACTCTCAGTTCCACAGACTGCAGTCTTTCCCATTCCGCGCGCAACAACTGCTGCATGTGAAGTTTTGCCACCGCGGCTAGTCAAAATTCCTTGTGCTGCAACTATGCCACCTAAATCATCAGGGCTGGTCTCGCGGCGCACAAGAATAACTTTGTGCCCACTCTTAGCTGCTTCATAAGCCTTCTTTGAATCAAAGACAACTTCGCCAACTGCAGCCCCCGGTGATGCCGGAATTCCACGGGCGATTTCATTTACTTGGCCACGTAAATCAAATTGCGGGAACATAAGTTGAGCAAGTTGATCTCCGCTAACTCGCACTAGCGCTTCATCAATTGTGATCTTTCCTTCTTCGACCAGCTGTACTGCAATTCGAAATGCCGCTTCTGCGGTCCGCTTACCAACGCGAGTCTGCAGAATCCAGAGCTTGCCCTTTTCGACTGTAAATTCAATGTCACAGAGATCGCGATAGTGCTTCTCAAGTTTGGCCATAACGTCATCAAGCTCGGTTGCAATGCGTGGAATCTCGTTCGTTAACTCAGCCAGAGACATGGTGTTTCGGATGCCCGCAACCACATCTTCCCCTTGGGCACGAACTAAATAATCTCCGTAACTTCCACTCTCACCCGTTGCTGGATCTCTAGTGAATGCAACTCCTGTGCCTGATTGATCGTCGAGATTTCCAAATACCATTGATTGCACGTTAACTGCAGTCCCTAAATCAGATGGAATTCGCTCACGTTGTCTATATAACTGAGCACGTTCAGAGTTCCAGGAATGAAATACCGCTTCAATAGATTTTGCTAAATGTTCGCGTGGATCAGTTGGAAAATCTTCGCCAGTAACCGCTTCGGTCTCCTTTATATAACCTTCGGTCAGCGCATTTAATCCATCGACATCTAAATCTGCAATTGATTTTGCTTTAAATTGTGCCAAGACTCGTGTTGCGATTTTATGGAAATCTTCATTTGGAACATCACAAACGATGCGACCATACATATCAACAAAGCGGCGATAGCAATCCCAAGCAAATTTTGGATTTCCTGATTGTTCGCCCATTGCTTGCGCAACTTCTGGCGTCATTCCAACATTTAAAACCGTCTCCATCATCCCTGGCATTGAAAACTTTGCACCAGAGCGAACTGAAACTAAAAGTGGATTTGCTGGATTTCCGAACTCTTTGCCAAGTTCTTTCTCTAAATTTGCCAAAGCTTTTGCTAATTGCCCTGGCAGTGCTTCTGGAATCTTTTCATTAACTAAAAATTCACGACAAGCCTCAGTTGTAATTGTGAATCCTGGAGGAACCGGTAAACCTATCTTCACCATCTCGGCAAGGTTTGCACCTTTTCCGCCAAGCAGATCTGATTGCGTCCGATCACCAAAGGTGAATGGGTGAATAAAAGTAGTCATCGATGACTCTTTAAGGATTCTTAGATCGTGGCGAGATTTTATTCAATTCGCCAGATTGGGCGCATGAACTCCATTGAACCATTCGCTACATCGCCGCCAGTCTCCATAAGGGGGGTGATTATTTTGGACCATTCTGTGTTCACTTGACTCTTTGAGAGATAGTCGTTCATTTTTTCCACGCTTTCGACTTCGAAATACCCAACGACAATCCGATTATCTGGGCCTCCGATATATCCGGTGTAGTTGTGCATCCCAGCTGCTTGGCACTCTGCGATTATTGAAGGCCATAGATTCTCTGGACTATGCGCTTTCTCATATGCCTCTTGGCAGCCATCCTTAATCCATTGTATAAATACTACGCGCTCCATTTTTTTTCTCCATTTCTAGTAGTTGTTTGAACTAAACTTATTTGAAAACATTACCGACAACAACTTATTTCCAGAAAAACATTTTAAATCCAGGGTCGTTCATCAGTTGGATCATCCCAACTTGGAATTGGCGCTTGCAACGGGCTATCAATCCAACAGAAACGACCATTAATTCCTGCGCTCTCATTACTCACCAATTTCAAGATAAGCCGCGCTGCCTTCTTTGGGTCATCTCCACCTGTTTTTTCAACCCAATCAACCCAAGCTTTGTAATCTGCACCAGTTTCACCAAGTTTTTTTGCCTTCGCGCTAATGTCTGCCCACATGTCGCTGCGAACATCGCCAGGATGAATCACATTTGCTGTAACACCAGTGCCGCTAATTTCTACAGCCAGATGCCTTGTGAATTGATTAAGTGCAACTTTTGCTGTGGCATATGCACTATTCAACTTTGCAGGAGGATGCAGTGAAGCGGCTGAACTCAAATTAATAATGCGTCCCCACTTAGCATCCAACATTGCAGGTAGAAAAACTCGTGATGTGAAATAGGGAGCAATTGTGTCAATCATTATAGTTTCAACCCACTGCTTTGGATCGGAATTTTTAATCAAATCTATGGGGCCAAAAATGCCGGCGGCATTAACTAATATTTGAACGTCACCATGATCTTTCGCTACTTGTTTCTGTAATGAGTTAACAAAGTTAATATCACTGATGTCACCACAAATACTTTCAATATTTTTAATATTCTCGGACTGCTTCATAGGGGTTCTAGATACGGCAATAACTTTGTGGCCCGCATCGGCAAGAGCAACGGCTATTTCCTTGCCTATTCCTCTAGAGGCACCTGTAACGAGTGCTAGTTTCAACTTATTGTCCATTCACTGTAGCAGCTACTGCTAAATTTCTTTCCAAGCATCATCAACAACAACTAATTGGGAAGCCAACTCTTGATTCAATTTCACACCCAGCCCAGGCTTACTTGAAATTGAAAGATAGCCGTCTTTAGCTTCTGGATATCCAGTAAAAAGATTCCAGAATAATTCGTTTCCGGTATCTGGCAGAACATTTGGGAAATATTCAACTACCGGGCAGACAGCAGCACTCTGCGAGAAAATTATCGCCGTGTTATGTGCCTCATTGGAATGAGGAAATACTGGAAGTCCGGCAGTCTCTGCGAGCGCACAAATCTTACGCGCCTCAGTTAAACCACCCGCTCGGTTAAAGTCTGGTTGCAGAATGTCTGATGCCGATTTTTTAATTAGCTCCTCAAAATCCCACTTCGTGTAACTATGTTCACCATGGCTCCAACGTTGCCCAGGGGTTGTCTTACGTAATTCGGCATAGCGATCAACCAACTGTGGCATTAGCGCTTCTTCAATCCATGAAAGATTGAACTCGCGTAAGCGTTTATACATTTCTATTGCATACCCGTAATCCCAGCCCATATATGCATCCGCAGCGAGTTCAACATCTGGTCCAACTGCATTACGAACTGTGCGAACTAATTCGACATTCTTACGCATACCTTCATAGCCATCTTGTGGACCGAATCCAAAACGTTGCTTAAGTCTGGTAAAACCTTGGCCAACATAACCTCTAGCTTCATCAGCAAGCTCATCTAAATCTTCCATGGCATAGAGCCGGCTGACATAACAAGGAACTCTTGTCTGAACGTTGCCACCCAGTAGCTCAGTTACTGGAACCCCGAGCTCTATTGCATGCGCATCCCACATTGCAATATCTATCGCCGAAAGGGCAGATACCGCAGCTCCGCTCCTACCAAACCTAATCAAAGTCCGATAAATGCGCTGCCAATTGCCTTCATGATTCTCAATATCTTGGCCCTTCAAAAGATCCAAGATATACATATCAATTATGCTCTTAGCAGCTCCATTGAATGCACCTGCGGTTGCCGTTCCGATTACGCCATTCTCGGTTTCAATTTCAACAACTGTACAAAATCCAGGGCCAAACCAGCCACCCTCCTTGGTGTGAAAATCTTCAAATACTGAGGCGTTCGTTATTAAGTTTCGGCGAAGCGTCGAGGGCGCCTGCGAATACCCAATTACTCTAGATCTAACTCTGGTGATTTTACTCATTTGATTTCTCCAGTCTTTTCATTGGTTTTGATTTTAACGATGCCATTCGTCGCAGCAGATTCATAAGCTGCTTCCAAAAATTCGACCGCCCATGCTGCCTGTAATCCCGGTGCGAGATTAACCTCTGCTTTTCCGGTAATTAAATCCACTAAGTGTCGTGATGTTTCAAGAGCAGGATATGTGTCACCAATATCGCTGCCCGTGATTTCATATTGATGTCCCTTGTCATTTCGAACAAGCAATTCGCCATTTCGCATGTCATGAAGGATGTAACCCCTGGTGCCGTAATATCTAAACTCTTGTTGGTGTTTATCGCCATCTCGCAAATTTCCAGTTGAACCAAGATTTCCAATTGTGTTTCCTTCGCAGGTAAATGCCATTGCATCAACTAGATCTACCTTCAAATCTCGGTTCTCCATAAAGGCTGCAACTTGGGTGGCTCGCTTATTGATTGCATAAAGAATCATTCCAATTGCATGTGATACTTGAGTTTGACCTTGTCCACCACCAGCAAGTTTTGGGTCAGAAAATGTTTCAGGATCTGGTCCGGTAATTGCCCACTTGAATATCCCTTTATATTGTTCTGGAACTCCTCGGTAGTAAGCCTCTGCCATGCTTGCAAAGAGACCATTCACTAAAAGAATTTCACCAATTTCCTCATTGTCTAATGCACACTTCAGAGACTTTGCTGCATTTGTATGCTGAAAAGTGTAGCCAATTGTTAGGTGTAGTGATTTCGAATTAGCCAAGTTGACCAATTCATGAGCATCAGATGCGATTGTTGTGAAAGGTTTCTCGACCATTACATGGACACCATTTTGTAGCAACTCTTTTGCTACTGGGTAATGAAGAGCAGACGGTGTCGCAACGACTGCACCATCTATTTTCATCTCAGAGAGAGCCTCAGACACACTTGCATAACCAGCAGGAATTTCAAACATCGCCTCAGCTTTTTTGCGCTTGTCGGTATTTGGTTCAACAAGGGCCACAAGTTCGCAATCTGAATATTTTTTTAGTGCAGGAATGTGAAATTCTGTAGACCACCATCCTGTGCCAACTACGGCAATTCTAGGTTTTGCACTTATCACAATTTCACTCCTTCTAGCTCTTTAAGGCCAATCTCCTTTAGGAGCAGGTTCAAATATGCAATACGATCTGCACTAATCGAAACATGTGGTTCGCGACAATAAGCTGTTGTGAATATCTGCAATTGCTTGAGCAGAAGTTTTTGAATCTCTATAAACGTATCTAAACTCGTTAGCTGGAATGTTAATAGCGGCAGAACTAACCCGTAAAGAGTTCTGGCTTTTTGAGTGTCTCCGGCTTTAAACAGCTCATTTATCTCAACGAATATTCCAGGTAGGCTACATCCTGGCATGAAGCCATCAATTCCCGAATTCAAATCTTCCATCAAATGAATTGCACCATACCCGGCAATAATTTTGAAGCCCGCACCTTTAAGTAACTTGGCCTTATCGCCGATTGGTGGTGACTCAAGTTTTATGTAATTCACATTTGGCTGTTCTTTTGTGATTTTCAAGAGAAGTGAAACTGGAAGCGGGACACCGGTCCATGCTGGGGCATCTTGGATAATAATTGGAATAGTTACCGCTGAACCTACCGCCTTAAAATATGAAAGCACATTTGCTTCATCAGGCTTTACAAAGGTTGGTGGATAGAGCATCAAAGCGCTAGCGCCAAGTTTCTCAGCCTCAATACTTCTTGTAACTGCCGCCTGAGTTCCACTGTGCTCTGTGCCTACAATAACTGGAACTCTCGACTTTACAGAAGTTATAACTTTATCGAGAATTTGAGTGCGTTCGTTATCACTTAGTTTATAAAGTTCGCTTGCTAGCCCAAAAATAACTAAACCATTAGCTTTGCTTGTGATGCAATGTTCGACAAGCCTTGGAATTGAATCTAGATCCACACTTCCATCATTATTGAACGGAACCGCCAATACTGGAAGAACCCCACCTATCTCACGCATCTTGGCTGATCACAACTCTGTTGTATTCAAAGGACCCGGTATGCAATTTTTCAAACATTTCTGGAGCTTTATTCATGGGCGTTACATCGGAGATGAATGGAGCAACTAACTGATGATTAGAGCCAAGCCACTTTGCGGTATCTGCAAATTCCTCATTTGTGTAACAGTAGCTTCCAAGTATTGACCTTTCATCGGCGCTCACCTCGTAGCTTGGTATCGCAAGATCAGGCGTGTCCATTCCGACTAGAACAATTCTCGCAGCCACATCCGAAAATTTGAATGCATCACTAAAACTAAAGGTGTTTCCAACTGCATCAAATACAACCGTCGGTTTATTACTTGCCCCATAAAAGTCTGATAGCTCACCCGGGGAAACACTTTTGAAGCCAAACTTTGATAGTAAATTGCGCTTTGATTCGGAAGGCTCACTAATTAGAAATTCTTTCAATCTGATTCGGATACATGCCAACGCAATAGCTTGACCAATTGGTCCACCACCGAGTATCAAAACTCGATCATTTGGAGTGACCTGGGCCCTAACTACAGCGTGGTAGCCGACAGCTAGAGGTTCAACTGCTGTTGCAAGAATTGGAGACACCTCTTCGCTAATTATTGCTAAATTTCTTATTGGTGCAATTAAAAATTGAGCAAAAGCTCCGTCTACGCCTTTTGTGACTCCTAGGACTTTGCGAGTTCGACATACATATTCTTTTCCAGAAAGGCAAAGATCGCATTTAAGACAGGAAATGACTGGATTAATCACTACGCGCTGGCCGACTAAATTTGAATATTTTCCTTCCGAAACTTTTTCAACAATTCCACATGTTTCATGGCCCATCACCTGATCCGGAAATCTGCGTCCGGTGGAACCGCTAGAACCATGAATATCTGAACCACATATAGCTGTAGCAAGAATTTTTACTATTGCATCATCACCTTTTAACTCTATGAGAGTGCGCTCTTTGACCTCAAACTCATTGAAGTTTGTGAGAACTAAACTTTGGTGTCCCATTTAATTTATTTCGACGCTTCCTTATAGAAATTGATTACATTCATTACTGCTTCTTTACGTAGTTCAGGAAGAGCTTGAATAGAGCACCAAGATGAATGTGGTGTCAGTAATGCATTTGGTGATGCGCGAAGAATGTCATCCATTGGTAGCGGTTCAACTTCATAGACATCTATGCCAGCGCCTGCAAGTAGACCACTCCTTAGTGCTCGATCTACTGCCGCAGGATCAATCAAACCCCCGCGGCTTGTGTTTACCAAAATAGGTTTTTTGGCTGTTGATGATAAGAAACCATCATTTATCATGTATTTATTCTCTGAAGTTAGTGGGCAGTGCAGAGAGATTAGATCTGATTCTGCTGCGATTGTTGCAAGATCTACACTCTCAAAGCCATGACCTTTTGCATAAGGATCATAAGCAATTACTTTTGAACCGAACCCAGAGAAATATTTTCCTACTAATGATCCAATTCGACCCGTACCAACTAATCCAATAGTCGATTTTGAAATTTGCTTAATGGAATTAGCATGTAGGGCCGCCGCCCATGTGCCAGACCGCATCTCGGCATCAAGTTGTGGCAACTTCCGCCAGAGAGCTAAACCCAGTGAAACAGCATGAGTTGCGACTTCCTCTGTGCAATAGTGGGGAACGTTCCGCACTGGAATGCCAGCTTTAGCGGCAGATTCCAGGTCAATCATGTCCATCCCAATACCAATTCGAGAAATTATCTTGACATTTGCCATGAGTGAAATAGCCTTGGATTTAACCGGGGCCCATTGAACAATAACTGCGTCAGGATTAAAATCAGATAACGATTTGATAACATCATCTTCACTTTTACACTTTGCAATTAAAACTTCTGCGTTCAAATGTTCCTTTAACAATTTAGTTTCAAGCGCACCATCGCCTAAATCATTATCGGTGATAAGAACTCGCATAACTAAACTCCTCTGACAAGTAGGTTTTTTGCGCAATAGAAATCTAGCACTTTTCCCATAAATTAAAAGTTTTTTCTAGTTAACCTTGACAACTGTCTTACAAGTGAGTTTTCTAGTGTCCTAAGTCCATTAGAAAAAGTGGATCGGGCAGTGCGGATTTGGGGGGATTCACAATTAACGTTTTGGAATGTAAGTCCGTATCAAAATGGTACGGCGACGCTGAAGTTCTTAAGAGCGTTGATTTTAATCTTGCTCAAAACGAAATTCATGCAATCGTCGGTGAAAATGGTGCCGGGAAAAGCACGCTGGTCAAAATAATTTCTGGGCTTGTTCCAGTAGATGTCGGAACAATTAAATTTGAAGGTAATGATCGAACATTTTCTAATATTCGCGAGATTCAAAATTCAGGCGTAGCACTTATTCACCAAGAGCCTAGGTTGTTTCCAGATTTATCAGTCTTAGAGAATGTTTGTGTTGATTACCAGGTTAGAGATAGAAAGAGTAAAAGATTCAACTGGAAACAAGCCGAAGTAGAGACCAAGGAGTTACTTGCACAACTGGGCTGTTCATTCAGTGTCCATTCACCGGTAAAGGCGCTTTCTGTTGCAGACCAGCAGATGGTGGATATGGTTTCTGCTCTTCGTAAGAAGTTGAAGCTTCTTATTGTTGATGAGCCAACAGCATCTCTAACTCCTTCAGAGGTAGCAAGACTTTTTGAAACTATCCGTAAGTTAAATGCAAGTGGAGTTGCAATTATTTTTATCGGCCACAGACTAGAAGAAGTCCTTCAACTTTCAGACCGTATCACTGTCTTAAAAGATGGCGAAATAGTGGCTGTAAAGAATACGTCTGAAACCACTGAGGATGAATTGATTAGATTAATGGTCGGCAGAAACATTTCGGCCTCTACAACTGACTCCAAAACTTCAAGCAGCCAGATCTCACTAAAGGTTTCCAATCTAGTCAGCCCTGGTTATGTTGCTGATGTTTCATTTGAAGTCAAGCGTGGTGAAATCTTAGGAATTGGCGGTCTTGTTGGAGCCGGCCGAAGCGAGTTATTAGAAACAATCTTTGGTTTACGTAAGCGTTCCTCTGGTGAAGTTATTTCAACCAACCATGGAAGCATTAAAAAGGTTAAGCAAGCTATCTCTTCAAGGATTGCCTTAGTACCAGAAGATCGTTCTCATAATGGTTTGTTTCTCAATCGCTCAATCAATGAGAATTTAGTCATAACAAATCTAAATCTTACATCCAGAGGCGGAAAACGTAACTTTGTAAAAGAGAAATTAATAGGGCAAGAATTAATTGAAAAGTTCCGCGTCAAACTCTCTAGTGCCTCGCAGCTCGTTAGAGAACTTAGTGGTGGCAACCAACAGAAAGTTAGTTTGGCAAAGTGGCTAAAGCAGGATGTTGAAGTCCTTTTGATTGATGAACCATCTCGTGGAGTAGATGTTGGATCAAAGTCTGAAATCCATCAATTCCTGAACAATTCAGCAAAAGATGGAATGTCTATCATCATGGTCAGTAGCGATATGCGGGAATTGATTGAGTTATCACACCGAATAATTGTTATGAGAAATGGTCGAATTGCAGGCGAACTTTCAGGATCAGAAATTTCAGAAGAATCTGTTCTTCGCTTAGCTTCTGGACTTGCTACTGCAGGGAAGGGACACTAGTCGTGACAGTTAATCTCAATTCAAAGGTCACTTACCTCTTTAAGAAGCGTGAGTTTGGTATTTTTCTATTCATATTAATCTTATTGGTCGTTTTTGGAACGCTAGAACCACGTTTTTTCCGTTCGGACAACTTAAGTGCAATTCTCTCTTCTGTGGGTATTTTGATGGTTGTTGGTGCCGGTCAGACCTTGGTAATTGTTACCCGCAACATTGACCTAAGTGTCGGTAGCTCTCTAGGCATGGCAGCAATGGTGATGGGAATGGTTGCTCGAGAGAATCCAGATTTCCCAATTTTCGGATTAATTGTTATTGCAATGCTTGTTGGTGGTCTCTGTGGATTGCTTAATGGACTCCTTGTTAGTTACGGAAAAATACCTTCAATTATTGCAACGTTAGGAACCCTTGCAATCATTCGGGGTGCAGTCTTCTTGGTCTCAGATAACGTGCAAATTGATCCAAATGATGTGCCAAAAGGCGTTATTGCCCTAGCTACAACGTCGCCAATAGGAATTCCTTGGCTTCTAATCTTTGCATTCCTTTCAATTATTTTGGTTTGGTATGTCTCTTCAAAAACACTTCTAGGTAAGCGCATTTATGCAGTTGGAAGTAACCCTGAAGGTGCACTATCTCGCGGACTTTCATTTAACAAGATAACTATTTTAGTCTTCGTATTTGTTGGAGTTCTTGCAGGTCTTGGTGGAGTTCTCTACACTGCCCGATATGCAACTATCAATCCGGCTGATGTTGGTCGCGGGCTTGAGTTCGATGTCATCTCTGCTGTTGTAATTGGTGGAACAAATATCTTTGGTGGTTCTGGAACTGCTCTTGGCACCGCTCTCGGTTGCGTTTTGATCGGAATTTTATCTAATGGTTTAACCGTCGTTGGTGTATCGCCATTCTGGAAAGCATGCGCTACTGGCTTCCTTATTCTGGCCGCTGTTGCAATTGATAACTTGGTTCGAAAGCGACAAGAACAGAACTTCTTGCTGGCTATCAGAAATCAAAGGACGGTTAAGTAATGGCTTCTTTAAGAAATCCGTCATCTAGATTCAAGGTCCCAGGGTATTTGGTCGGCCCATTAGTTATCCTGATTATCGCCATGATTTATGGCTCTCTTGGTTCTGAGTATTTTCTAGATCCCGCTTCAATCGTTTTTAACACAGGTCGATATATTGAAATTGGTTTGCTTGCCCTAGCTTTGACATTTGTAATTATCAATGGCGATATCGATCTTTCAGTAGCATCAACGCTTGCTGCGAGTGCTGGTGTGCTAGCCAAGTTATTTGAAAATGGAGTGCCAATATTCTGGTGCTGTGTTGCATCTATCTTTACTGGATTAGTTCTTGGATTAATTAATGGACTTATAGTCATTAAATTTGGACTCCCAAGTTTGGTAGTAACCCTAGCTACTCTTGCGCTTTACCGCGGCCTTACCCAAGTGATGCTTGGCGATGGAGTGGTAGCAAACTACCCAGAGAGCTTCGTTGGGTTTGACCAACGGTTAGTTATTGGTGGAAATCCTGGATTACCTGCACCTCTAGCCCTATTCTTTGTTGCCTCAATAATTTTCTACTACATTCTTCATCGTTCAAATTATGGAATAAAAAATATTATGTCAGGAAGTAACCCATCAACAAGTAACTTCTCTGGAATAAGTGTTGATCGAGTTCGGTTACTTGCTTTTGCGTTAAGCGGAGCCGTCGCTGGTCTTTGCGCGGTAATGATTACATCTCGTTTGGGTTCAACTATCTCAAACGTTGGACTAGGACTTGAACTACTCGCAATCACTGCAGTTGTACTAGGTGGAACAGATATTTTTGGTGGCCGTGGTACTATTTCCGGCACTGTGGTTGCTCTTTTCGCAATCATGGCAGTTCGTGAGGCCCTGGTTATTCAAGACATAAATGGTCAAGTTCAAGATGCGGCAATTGGATTATTACTAATTCTTACCGTTTTAGTGCCGCAACTTCGATCATATTATGTTGAAAAGAGAAACCGAAAGAAGAGATTTAATGAGGCGCAAGCAAGAACCTAACAGTTTTTGCGCTGTGAATCATTAATCAATAGCAATGAAGTACATTGCTATTGGAATACGGAATGAGGCTATAGGAATGAATAAAAAGCATAAAGCGCTAGTTCCAGTCTTGGGTATGTCACTCATCCTGACTGGAGTAAGCGCTTCAATCATGGCAACATCCGCAACAGCAGCTCCAAAGTACAAAGTCACCTATATTCCAAAGAACTTGGGTAACCCATACTTTGACGCGATTGTTGGCGGCTTTCAGAAGGCCGGCAAAGGCTTGGGAATGACTGTAAAGGTTGTGGCACCTGCTCAAGCTGGCGCTACTGATCAAATCCCATTTATCGAAGCTGCAATCCAACAAAAAGTTGATGCAATTGCAATTTCTCCAAACGATGCTAACGCTCTATGTCCAACACTAAAGCGTGCGATGAGGGCTGGAATTGTTGTTCTTACCGTTAACGGTGATACAGCACCTTCATGTCGTCAAGCATCAATCACCCCAGTTGATTTCAGCGTCCTAGGAAAGTATCTAGTTGACCAAACCGCTAGCGTTATTGGCGGCAAGGGTGACTGGGCGTTCCTATCAGCAACATCAACTGCTCCAGATCAGAATTCTTGGCTAGCAGGAGCTAAGGTGTACATCGATGGTGGCGGACAACCTGGCCTAAAGCTAGTTGATACCGTTTACGGAGATGACGCTCCTGAGAAGAGTGCTACTGAAGCACAAGCACTTCTTGCTAAGTATCCAAATCTAAAGGCAATCAATGCACCAACAACTGTTGGTATCGCTGCGGCCGCTCAAGTACTTTCAACTTCACCTCTAAAGGGCAAAGTTCAAGTAACTGGTCTTGGAACTCCAAACCAAATGCGCCAATACATTAAAGATGGAACAGTTAAGTCATTTTCACTCTGGGATCCAGGACTACAGGGTCAAATTGCTGCAAATCTAATTGTTGACATCAAGGCTAAAAAACTAAAGCCTAAGCAGGGCACAAAGCTTACCTACAAGGGTGTTGGCCCAGGAAAGTGGACTTTAGGTAAAGATGCAGTAATTATTGCGGGACCACCGCAAGAATTTAATGCACAGAATATCGATAAGTTCAACTTCTAATCGGTAGCTAAAGACAGCAGCGCACAGTGTCAGTCAGAAAACTCAGCGATCAAATCGTTGAAGACATTCTTTCCCAGCTTGGCTCAGGCCAACTTGGTGAAGGGTCTACGGTTCCCTCTGAAATGGCACTGTGCGCTACTTACAACGTAACTCGCGGCGTAGTTCGTGAAGCAATTAGAAGTTTGGATGCTAAAGGTTTTATCAAAGTTAGCCAGGGTATGGGCACAACGATTGCCCCAATGCACAAGTGGAATGTATTAGACCCAATATGGGTTGCGCTGAATTCAGATAGTTCATATTTCAATGATCTACAAACAACACGTGAATTGTTTGAGCCAGAAATTGCCGCTCTAGCTGCTCGAAATGCAACTCCTGAAAATTTAAAAGAACTTCAAGATATATTGGAAGAGCAGAAGTTATGCATCGGAGATGAAACCGACATTGCTCATATAGATATCGCCTGGCATGCCGCGCTCTCCCGCGCGACCCAGAACCCAATTTTGAATCAATTACATAATTCAATCGCCAATCTTGGAATTAAAGTTAGAATCGAAAATGCCAAACGCTCAAATGCAGTTGAGCACGCTACTTATTGGCACGATGAAATAATGAGAGCTGTAATTAGCGGTGACTCTGATTTAGCAAAAGCTGCAATGCGGATGCATATGAATCAGGTGCGAGCTGATCTTGAGATTGCACTTCAGACAACTTAAGTCACTGATATAGAGACCAGGAGCAAAAAATGGAATACAAATTAACGCTACTTTCAATGGGTGGCAGCGAAATCCCCGGTCCAGAACTTTTTTGGATGGGGCAATGGGATAATTGGTTCCGCTTGCAGTTTCAAGTTGGACTAATTCAGGGAAATGGGATTACAGCCCTGGTGAATACTGGCCCTGCAAAAGATTTAGGGCCAATGAATGAAGGTTGGGTAGCCTTTCTTGGAGAGCGCGTAAAGTTCGCTCGCCAAGAGGGCGAATACATTCTGGACCAACTTGCAAAACATGACGTTAAACCAGAAGACATAACTCATATTTTCTTGACGCCCTTACAGCTTTACTCTGTAAGCAATGTTCTTGAATTCCCAAATGCAAAAATTCATATTTCAAAGCGGGGTTGGATTCATTTCCACACCACTCACAAGCACCCACATGATGGCCGCGACACGAGTATTCCACCACAAATCCTGGCTGAACTTGTTGGCAAATCTTGGGATCGTGTCGTTCTACTTGAAGATGAAGAAACTATCGCACCCGGTCTTCGCACTTGGTGGTCCGGTGGCCATCACCGTGCATCAATCGCTGTAGAAGTTGACACAAAGGCTGGTACTGCGGTTTTGAGCGATACTTTCTTTGTTATGGAAAACGTTGTTAATAATCATCCAATTGGAATTACCGAGAACATGTATGAATGCATGGATGCACATGCCCGTGCGCTTAAGTCTCCAATTGTTATCCCACTTTACGATCCTAAGAATTTTGATCGCTTTAAGAATGGCGTCGTGGCGTGAGAGAAAAATCATTTGCTGCAAAGGGTGATGCGGTAATTGTTACAGGTGCCGCTGGCGGAATCGGTGCTGCAACTGTAGAAAACTTAGTGAATCAAGGAATCTTTGTATTTGCGATTGATAAAAATTCTCAAGCGCTCTCAAAGATTCTTTCTTCGATTGATCCTGAAGGCAAACTAACTCAAGCAATTGCCGCGGATGTAACAAGTGAGAAGGAATGTCAGTCGGTTTGTGAGGCCGCGAAGAAAAAGGGTATCCGGGTAAAAGGTCTAGTAAATAACGCTGCTGTTGGTGCATTTAACATGAGTGTAGAAAGTACGAGCTTTGAAGATTGGCAGAGAATTATTTCCATTAACCTCACTAGTCTTTATTTGATGGCTAAATATGCACTTCCACTGATTCGCAGCGCTGGTGGTGGCGCAGTCGTAAATATTTCATCGATTCATGCATATGCAACTTCTACCGGAGTTGCGCCCTATGCCGCAGCGAAAGGTGGAGTTCTAACTCTTACTAAAACCATGGCGCTAGATCTTGCGCCTGACAACATTAGAGTCGTCTGCATTATTCCTGGCGCAACAGATACCCCTATGCTTCGTCAGCATGCCGAACGCGAAGGTAAAACTTTAGCTGAGTTAGGTTTCCCATCAAGTGAAAATGCAATCGGCCGAATTGCTCAACCGGAAGAGGTTGCAGATGTAATTGCATTCGCGCTCTCTAAAGGTGCAAGCTTTATTACCGGATCATCATTGATTCCTGATGGCGGAATTCTTGCCAAGTTCTAAAGCTGTAGTAACCACATCTGCAAACACTTCGAGGCTTGCAGAAGTTTCTGTTGCAAAACTAGGTGCAAATCAGGTCGCAGTTAAAACAATTTGTTCGGGAATTAGTACTGGAACTGATAAATGGGTTATTTCAGGGCGATTTGAGTGGGGTAGCTTTGGATTCCCACTAGTACCTGGTTATCAGCGCAGCGGAATTGTCGAGGCTATCGGTTCCAAAGTTTCAAATGTGAAGGTCGGGCAACAGGTTTTTGCAACTGCGAGCATAAATTATTTGGATGCAACCGCTGGTTGGGGCGCACACACAAGTTTTGGAATCTGTGAAGATTTCGAAGTTTTTGATGCCACAGATATTCCCCCTGCACGATCAGCCTTTGCCGTTGTCGCACAAGTTGGATTTAACGCGGCATCACGAATAGTGGGCAAGAGTGGAGATCGCATTCTCGTAGTCGGAGATGGCGTTATCGGAGCAAGTGGCGCGCTCAGCGCTAAGGCTCGTGGTTTTGATCCTTTACTTCTCGGTCGACATGACTTGAGATTAGAAAAGATTAATTCACTTGGTATCAAGACCGCTAATTCAAATTCTGTCTCACAGAAAATGCTCATTGATTTTGCGCCAATCGCTGTAATTGACACAGTTCAGAGTCCGGAAGCCTTCGAACTTTATTATCGTGCTTTGCCAGCCACTTGGGCAGCTGAAACTTTTGGTAATACGCACACTGGAATTGGCCAAATCATCTTTAGTGGCCACACTCCCGATGGAGCAAATACTTGGGCGGACATGGCGCATCTGCAGAAGCAGGAATTAACTGTGCACTTCATATCTGGTTGGACCGCTAGTCGCCTAGTTCAAACTTTAGAACTCATGAAGAAAGATGCACTAAGTTTGGAGAAAATTGCAACGGCATATTTTGCAGATCCAAAAAATATTGAGAGTCTATTTAGTAACATAGCCACGGGTAAAAATCCTGATATCGCTGCTTACATTAATTGGGCATAAATTCTTCACTAATAAAGCTGTTTGCAATTAATGATCTTGCTGCCTGCAAGTTAGGAACCACACCAGCGCTTAGTGCTTGCACCGCAATATTTCCAAAAAGTGTTGATTCGACAGGTCCAGTTTTAATCCGTACTCCACAGGCATTTGCCGTTAACTGATTAAGAAGTGATATTTGCGATCCACCACCGAGAATATGGATGGTTGAAATTCTCTTTCCGGTAACCTCTTCAATTTCAGATATAGTTTTCTTATAAGCGGCGGCCAAGCTTCGCAAAATACAAATTGTAAATTCGCCCTTAGTCCGCGGAGGGGTGATTCCCTTCTCCAGACAATAAGCTGCTATGCGATCTGGCATTTCACCAGGCGTTCTAAATCTAGGATCATTAGGGTCTATTAATGAATTAAAATCAAGATTTCGACTGGCTTCATCGACCAACTGTGGAATCGTCCACTCTTCTTTTGCACTTCGCCAAGCCCTGCGGCACTCCTCTAATAACCACATTCCGGTCACGTTCTTAAGAATTCGAACTGTATTTTCTGCACCAAGTTCATTTGTTAGATTTGCAGCCAGCGCTTCTTTCGAAGTTATGGGCGTATCACTCTCTATTCCGACAAGTGACCAAGTTCCACTGGATATATAAGCCTCAGTATCTCTATCTCCAAATGGGATACCAGCAACCGCACTTGCCGTGTCATGCGAGGCAGTGGCCACAACCTTTATTCCATCGAGTGCCCCAAAGCCATTGATGATACCGATTTTAGCTCCTGGTTCATGCAGGTCCGTAAAAATTTCCTTTCGAA
>JACCDP010836593.1_pt1 | contig 19153 bp, 27 predicted proteins | sample 7445841 | NCBI WGS metagenome assembly JACCDP01 (sample SAMN15323441, study PRJNA562643) | freshwater metagenome | isolation source: river surface water | place: USA:Blue River Watershed | collected 2017-08-17
AAGTCAAAAGACATGGGTAAAGAAGTTGCAAAATTAGGGGTTATGATAGGAACTACAGTTCCAGCGGCGGCAATACTTGTAGCTCCAACAAGTTTTAATGTTCCTGGTGCTATAACATTAACTTTGAATTTAATTAATGCTATTGGTAGTATTAATTTTAAATTGAAAGAATTCACACCTGCTTTAAGATTTTTAGATAAACTAAAATATGTTATACCTGATGATAAAGTCAAAGAAGTGATGACACCACTCAATACTTTACTTTCGACTGTTAATACGTTATCAAGCACAGTTGGTAAATTAAAGTTACCAAATTTTGATGAGGTTAAGGAAAAAGCAGCAACAGAGGCTTCAGATAAAATGGAATCAATAACGAATAAAATAAAATCTCTGAAGGTTTCAGATTTCTCATCCTTTTCAAATCCTACAGCGGCTTTGCAAGCTGAGAAATTAAAATTAGAAAAACTAAAAGAAGATTTATCTGCTAAAGTTGAGAAGCTTTTGAAATAATGTAATTGAAATCTGAAGATAATTCAAATTTATACTTAGAGTTTAATTTACCAGACATTTCACCACCAGAGAATCCAATATTAACAAACAATTCTAATAAACTTCTGTCTTCGAATTCTAATTTGATAGACATTTTAAAGTCATCATCTTGAGTTTCAACATCTTCAAAGTTTACGTGGTAGTCAAATTTAAGAACTAACTCATCATAATTCTTTCTAAAGAAATCTCTTGATGGAACATATGTAAAGTGATTACCGTTATTTCCCAAATAGTAAACAGGTCTTTCCAAACAACCCATCTTTTCAACTAATACTTTGAATAGTTTCATTTTTACTGTTCCGCCTGCTTGTTTGAAGTTGTCATCTAATTTAGTTATATCTTCTGGAAAATTTGTTTTTAGAGAGTTAGTAAATAAGTTTTCTAAAATTTTTGAGTTTAAAACAACTGTTTTTACTTCTGACCACTCATTACATACCTTCTCATAATCAGCGAAAAGATTTTCTTTATTTTTCCAAACTTCATTAAGTAAATCACTCAACTTCAAAATGTTTTTGTTAACCTCCGGTATGAACTCACCTAAATGTTTGAATTTTGGATCCGAGTGTTTAATATCAAAATATTCAAAGTAACTAATTGTATCAATTCTTTTTGTGTCAATAAATTTTTCAATGTGTCTCTGAATTTCTTTAGTAGAGTTTTCATAAATTAACTCAATCCATGTTTGAGCCAATTTGTCCCACTTAGTTATGTAGTCATCTGAAAATAACTTTTCTAAGTTTTGTCCAATTAATTCTTCAGCAAATGAATTAAATGATGAAGTCTTTTGACTTGACAAACTCTTATTTAAATAAAAAGAATATTGATTACCGTCTTTTAATTCTAAAACGATATCTTCTTGGTGGTCGCTGTCTTTATTTGGTCCAATCCAATAAATTGACGCGATATCATCTTGTTCGATTTTTTGATTTGGTAATAACTTATCAATGATATTTCTAGCAGTTATTCTGGAGTTTATTAGAATGTTCCAGTCTTTTTCAATATCAAATTTAACATCATCAAACATTCCATTAATTTTAGATACTTCATCATCTACTTGACACTTACCATCTTCAAATTTACCTAAGTAAAGTCTATTTTTTGCTAAAAGAAGATTTTTCAAATCAGTCAAAAATATCTGAGAATTTTCAGAATATCTTGCTTTTAAACCTCTATCTAATATATTGTCTAAGAATTCATTATTTAACAAAACCATACTAACGCAAATCTCAGTAATTAGATTTTTATTAGAATAAGTCTTTGCTTCTTTAAACAGTTGATAACCTTTTAGCCATTTCATACTTCTTATATATTAAAATCGAATTCCTTTTTTTAATATATAAATTATGAGACATTTAAAGAGATTTAATGAGGCTGCTTTTGAGGCCGATGAAAAGTTTACAAGTTTAGGGAAAATTAGAGAATTTGAACACGATCTTAATAATGCACTTTTCACACCAAAAACTGAACAAGTTCCTCTTAAATCACTTTATAAAGTTATTGTTATTAAAACTCAAAATCCGATTAGTACAGAGTTTCTTACAAGTCATGCCACTGGATCTAAAAAAATATATGATACTAATTGGATTTTATTATCATTTCGATTTGATAAATTTGGAATTAATTTTTATCCTGATGAAAATGCTATAGATAGTTGGCTTAAAAGTGGTTATCATACTGATTTTAGAGACTATCTAATGTTAGACTATAATGATATAAACCACGCAGAAATTGAAAACATACTTTCAGAGTATGGCGTAGTGGTAGATGAAATTTGGGGAATACCGTTATGAGAAAAATAAAAACATATAATCAATTTAAAGAATCATTAGTGATTGATTTGAGTTTTCAAGGAATTGAGGATTTGTTAGAATCTCTAACAATTTGGCACGATGCTTTATTGTCAGCAGTTGGAGCAGAGGAAGTTAACATATTTGATACCTTAAAATTACCACAGGAAGATTTTTCAAATAATTTAGATTTAGAATCTTTAGGTGATAATGTAGAGTTCATAAACTCTTTATCAAGCATTGCATTAAAGAAGTCTCCTATTCAAAATTCAGATGACTTTCAAACATTCTTAAATAAACCTTGTAGATTTATGTTTCTTTATGATATTAATAGTAATGAACTTGAGAACCCAATTTATATAATGATGCAGGTGTATAATGATACATTAAGTTCTTGGGATAATTCAAAAATTTATAAAATTCAAGATGACGTTAAAAAGTTCTACGATAAATTAACATCGAGAACAATCGAAATTGTAGATGGTGATCAGAATTTCATCTACACAACTTCTAATGGAAACGAATGGGTGTTACAGAACAAAGATGCTGAGAATGACATATACAAACAAACATTTAGAAAAGAAGAATTAGAGGATTTAATAAAAGATAAAAAAATTAAGATTAATGTTATTTAATCTTTAACTTAATAAAGTTAAGTAAAATCTGATTTCTAAGCATTTCATCTTCACAATTATACCACTGCCAAGCAAAAGTGCTTTCTAAAAAATTAATTTTATTTTTAAGATTTAATATTTGTTCATTAATTAAAATCACATCATCTTCTTCAATCTCATATTCTATGTCAAGTTCATTACAAATAGAGTATATTCCTATTTTATTACCAGATTCATAATAATTAGAAGATTTAATATAAAGTTCATTATACTTATTACTTTTCACTTTATCTGGGTGTGTGAGTTTCACTATCTCTCTATAAAGTTTTTTTATTTGAGAAATATCCGTTTTATCTTCATCATCCTTCGGTGTTTCTTCAATCGGTGAGATATCATCTTGTAAATTTTCGAACTCCAAATTTTTGACTTCTTCATCTGATTTTTTTTGTATTTTTTCGATTGTTTTATTAATTTTTTCCGTAATTTTGTCATCGTAAATCTTTTTAAGTTCTGGGTGTTGACTTAGGAACTCACTAATTGAGTTTATGAATAGACTATCAGCCTCACTTACGGCTAAATTTCTATACTCAAAGTCAGACTCTATAAATTCTAACTCTTTTAGAAGTCTCTTAATTTCTAAAGATTTTAACTTATTCACAGTTTATTTTTTGCATTTATTAATTTATATATAAGTTTATCAGAATTTTGTTCATAAAAAATCACCGCAGTAATGGATTACAAAAGACTAAAAAGATTATTGAATCAAATAGTGGTGGTCGGAAAGACAAAGAAAACACTATTTAGAAGGTCAAAAGATTTTGAACTTCAAATCTACTTTACTCCTGTTAAAAATAAAATAATGATAATCAATATAGAAGGTGTATCCATAGATCATCCTAAACTATTTATTGATTTCAAAGTTGGTGATGATTTAGAAATAGTTTTAGACTGGATACAAGCTTATGGACACGAAATTATCTTTCAAAGAAGTAGATTGCAGAATTAATATATAATCTATGGAAAGTTTAAGTTTGATGGAGTTATACCAAATGAAATGGAGAATGATAAGAGAAAATCTAAAAGACGATGTGCTTATGATTGAAATTCTATCTGCAATTCAAAATAAAGAAACTAAACTTTTAGAAGACACTTCAGCCACAGGAGGACTCTCAGTTGGTAGCGCTGGTAATGTTAGTGCTCAACCATCTGGATTAGCAGGAGCTACAATAGGAACAAATTGGGCATCAGGTGGTGGAACTGAAGGTGGTTATCTTGCTGTCCCTTATAATCCGAGTGGTGTAAATAGAGTTTTTCAAAAACTACCTATGGGTAAAGACCACGGTCCTAGAACTGGTAAGAAATCAAGAACTAAAAAGTTAGACATCAAAGCTCTTAAAGATATCTTTGCTAAAAGACAAGACTTTACTTCTGGTGAAGGTGAAAGAGAGCAAGATGTTAAAGGTAAAGGTAAAGTTTTGAACTTTAATAACTTCTTAAAAAATGATTTCAATACAATTAAGAAATGAGACATCTAAAGAAGTATAATGAAATGTTATCTTATTCTGGAGGTGATGTGACTAAAATGCCGATAATCGGTAAAGTAATTACAAAACCAATTGGTCCATTCGAATCAGGTGAGTATGATGTTGTTGAAGTTATTGAAACTGAAAAAGGACCAATTTATGTTACTAATATGTGGTATAAAGAATGGAAAAGAATACCTCAGTTGATACACACAGAGTTAGTTGAAGAGTTTATACCTCTTTCCAATGAGTCTTTCTCAATGTATAGAGAGAAATGTGATAGATGTGGTGGTCCCACTAATAATTCTACAACGATGTCTATATTTAACACAGATGTTATTTGCATGATTTGTAAAGAAGAAGAAAAGAAAGATCCTGAATATGAAGCAGCCGATATAGCTGCTGATGAGGCTTACAGAAATGGTATAAAAGACTTCGAGGGTGTTATGCCAGATTATACACCAATTATAAGAAACTAAACTTTTCATCAAAATCCTTTTATAAATAAAAAAGATTTTTATTTTATAATGGATAAATCTAAAAAAGAAAAACTTATTATTTTAGGTAAAAGTGGAGCCGGTAAAGACTTTCTAATGAGAAAACTTGTTGAAAAAGGACTAAAACCGTGTTTGAAATGGACAACAAGACCCGCTAGAAAATTTGAACAGCAAGGTATAACTTATAACTTTGTAGACAATTCAATATTTTTACAATCTATTAATGAAAATAAATTTATCGCTTATCAAACGTTTGAAGTTACTCCAGAAAATTCTTCACCAGAGACTTGGTATTATGGAATAACAAAAGAAGAATTCTCAAACTCTCAACTACTTATTATGACACCTGAAGAATTCAAAAGAATTGAACCAGAAGTAAGAAAAGGTTGTTTTGTTGTTTATTTAGACATTCCCAGAGAAATTAGAGAGTCAAGATTATTTAGAAGAAAAGACAAGAATGATTCAATAAAAAGGAGACTCGATGCTGATGATGATGACTTCAAAGATTTTGGTGATTATGATTTAAGAATAACAGATCCTGATTTCACAGCAGATGATGTTTATGATTTGATGGATTGATTATCTTTTTAACCATCCTCTTTTCCAAAAGAATAACAACAAAGACAATCCTATCACAAACATAGCCAACACAATCGTGTAGTAACCATATGGATATTTTAGTTCAGGCATAAAAACAAAATTCATTCCATATACTCCAGCAATAAATGTCAGTGGAATAAATATTGCACTAACAACTGTTAATATTTTCATAATTTCATTCATTCTTTGACCCTGTGCTGCGTAATACAAATTTGACATGCCATCTAATATCTGTTTAGAAGCATCTATTTCCTCTAAAACACTTTCACAAAGAAACTTTAGATTTGCAAAATAATGATAATTTTGATTATGTATAAATGGAGTTTCAGCATTTTCTAACTGAACAGTTATATCTCTCATAGGAATAACAATTTTTCTTAATTCGATTAATTTTCTTTTTTGAAGTTCTATTTCAGAAAGAATTGATTTGTTCTCAGTTTTGTGTAATCTATCATCAATATTTGTTATTTGCTCGTTTATTTCTTCAATTACATTAAAGAAATTATCTACTATTGACTCTAACATTCTGAAAAGTAAAAAGTCAGTTGATTTTTTTCTGATAACTCCTTTGTTTTTCTCAATTCTCTTTCTTATCTCTGAAAAATAATCAGATTGTTTTTCTTGAAATGAAATTAAATAGTCGTGACTCAATACAAATGTAATTTGCTCACTTATTATGAACTTATCAGAATCGTCAGAAGGGATAGCAGATTTTATACTAAAAAACATATAGTTGTCATACTCTTCGACTTTAGCTCTTCGAGTTTCTGTGAAAATTGATTCAACACATAGTTTTTCAATATCAAGATTATCACATAACATTTCAATATAGTCTCTGTTTGAAATTGAGTGAAAATTTAACCAAGCTGTATGATCTTCATCTATTTCATTTTGTGTAAAATTATGTGCAAAAAATTCAGCAGAGTCTTTTTTAACAGAATAAAAAACTTTGTTATATTTATAGAGCTGACACTCGTTTATCATAGATTTAAGGTTCTGTTTTACCTTCAAAGGTTAAACCTTTGAGTTGACCATTTATAGAGTTACAAATACTTTCTGAACTATTTACTGTGCTTTCTAATACAGATAGAAGTATGTTCAAAATTGAGTAAACTTTTAAGTAGTTATGTTCTGAATCATAAAAATGTGAGCTACAAACAGAGTTAATTAAGTCTAAAATTAGGTCTAAATTATCATTGTTTTTTGCTTTCATTTTTTCGATGACTATCTTAGGAATTCCATCATCTAACAACTCTCTTTCATAATCATAGATTGTGGTGTTTACTAAATTAAGAAGAGCTTTTAATAACTCAGCGTCATCCATATCTCTATACTCTCTCTCAAGAACAAATTTCTGTAGATTCTTTTTATAACTTTTTAAAAAGACAGATAAATATTTTCTGAAAACTACAGTTCTGTATTCAGTTGAGAAAGTGAAAGTTGGAACTTTTGAATATGTCCAAAAATCAATATAGTTGAATATGTCGTGATTTGTTATATCAGATTCACCTAAAGAATGTGAAATATGTGTTGATTTGTTTTTAACATATTTTTGAATTAATTTTTCAAACATTGATGATAAAAAATCTTTAAACCATTGAGTTTTGAAAACTTTGAACAAAATAAAAATCACAACAATACCACCTCCACCATACAATCCATAATCTCTTAAAGAGTCTAAAATAAATTTAAGTTCCATATAACTATATATTTAAAAGTGAAATACAAAAATCTTTGTAACCTCTATATTGAGAGAATTGCAATTTTAATATATAAAAAAAATTAAAAATTTCTTATGAACTTAAAGACTAACGTAAATAAAATACATTCAGATTTGACTTCTCTTTATGAGAGTGTCAATTTTGGTGAAAATTCAAACAGAGAATTAGGAAATTTTGTTGAATTCAGAGTTGTTGAAAATAATAAAGAGCTTATTTTGACTATAACAAAATATGAGTTAGAGAAAGATACATTCAAATGGTCTTATCTTTCAAATCCTGAGGATTTAAAAAGTACTGTTGAGAGAGTTTCAAATATTAATACATTTTTAACAGATATTAAAGATATTTTTGAAAAAAATAGATTTGATCAAGACTATTTACAAAAATTAGATTAATAAAATATGGCTGAATTTTCTGCAATAACCTTTACCAATCTCAAAACTGAGATTGAAAACTACCTTAAAGTTGAACACAATAAAGCTGGAATTTTATTCAGTGCTGCTTCTCCTTTTGGTCAAATATTGACTGTTGTTGAGAATTTACATCAACTTTCTATTTTATATCTAAAAAACGCTATTAGTCAATTTGATTTAGGTGATGCTAATTCAAATAATGAAAGAGTTATTAAAAACGCAGCTATTTTAGCTGGTCACATTCCATTTAGATCTATAAGTGCTTCAGGAACTCTTAAATTTACAATTAAAAACGATGGTAAAGCTATTGATACTATTCTTAGATTCTTAAATAAAACCACTTTACAGAATAAAACTAATGGTTTGAAATATTCTCTTGATTTAGGAAAATTAGTAGAATTAGTTCCAGTAAATACAAGATTAACAAACTCACCATATTATTTCAGAATCATTCAAGGTAAATGGATAACAAGAACTTTCACAGGTAGTGGTGACCCCATGCAAACTTTTTCAATTCAAGACACGGATGGTAAAGACGTTGAAAACTTCAACTGTGAAGTGAGTGTGAATGGCATCATATGGGCTGTTAAAAAACACATTTATGATTTATTACCAAATGAGCTTTCTTGTGTCGTAAGAACAGGTTTTAATGGTGGAATTGATATTATTTTCGGAAATGGTGGATTCGGATACATTCCTGAATTATCAACAAGAATTACAGTTAGATATTTACAATCAGATGGAAGTGCTGGTAACATTTACAGAAGAGATGTAAATGATTGGAAATTTGAAGATGATATATTCAACTCCAGTGGTGAAACAGTTAACGCAGAAGAGTTATTCGACATCGAGATTTTTAATGATATCAATTTTGGTTCAGATGCTGAGGATTATAGATTTACAAAGAGTCTTTTACCAATTGCTACTAATAATTTTGTATTAGCGTTACCTCAACACTATGCTTATGAGTTGAAAAAGCTTGGTATATTTACTCTCGTAAATGCTGAGGAAAAAAATGGAACAATCTATATTTATGCTGTTCCTGATATTAGATTATTTAAAAGAAAGACAGAAAACTATTTTACAATACCTCTTGTTACAAGTGTTCAAAATACAGCAATAGACAGAAGAAAAAATCTTTCAGATAAAGAATTAGAAAAATCTGGTAAAAAGGCTGATACTAAAAAAGTTAATACTGCACTTTCTTCGGCTTTTGAATTAGATAGTTATGAGAGACAAAAAATAACTAATTATTTGAGATCATCAGGTGTTATTCAATTGACAAGAAAATTTGTTATAAGAACTCCAAAAGTCTCAAAATATGTTATGATAGTTCACGTTATTAGATTTAAAGACGCTAAAGCTTTGGCTGTTAAAAAACAGATTGCAAGTGTGATGTCTGACTATTTTTTAAATCTCACACGTTTAAATAGAATACCTAGATCTGAAATCATAAGACTAATTCAAAATTTACCAGATGTATATTCTTGTGATGTTGAGTTTGTAAGTCAAAAAAATGAAGACTATCACAGAAATTATACATCTACTGGTTATAATGTCACATTAACACCTGGTTTAGATCCTAAACTTGGAGATATATTATTTAATGCTGATGAACTACCAGTTCTAAGAGGAGATTTTTATCACAGAAATAATCAAGGATATTATGTTGATGAGGATCCATCAATGGAATCATCAATAAATGGACCTGTTATCTACGATGAAATCGGAGAGGTTGATAGAAAAGAGGTTAGGACTCCAGACCCTAAAAAAATACAAGGATAATGTTAAACGATTTAAAACAATTACCAGAATTGAGATATATGAGACAATTTCATGATGATGTTTCTCCGAATTTCAACTACGAGCAAGATATTTTCAATAAAAGTCTTTCTCCATATTTATTTCAGAATGTAACAATGTATAATTTCTTAGATAAACTTAGACCGATGATGGCTATATTCTTTGACCAAGTTAATTTAATTAAGAATTTCAAAAATTATATGGTAGATAAATATCATTATAAACAATTGGGCTAAAAAACAATTTTTAGTTTTTAATATATAAAGAATAAAATAAATTGTAAGAATGGCTGATAACAAAAAAGTAGTTGGTTTTAAGAAGTTCTCTGAGATTAAAGGAAAGTCTAAGATTGAAGAGATTGATCCTTCTTTGCCAGTATCTCCAGATACAGATGGTGACAGACCAATGAATCCAAATTTATCTAAAGATTCAAATAGAGTTGAGAGATTGGCTTCAAGAAAAAATATCATACCTCAGGACCAGAATTTAGAAGTTGATGAAGATGAAGATTCTTTTATCAATGACATCGACACCGACGAAAGAACTCACGAAAGTAATGTCGACTTTACTGGTAAAGTTGCTAAATTTCCAAAAAATGTTAAAGCCTCTAAAGCTTACAACTTTTTAGAAAATGTAAAAGTTTCAAAGAAATCAATCTGGTATATTATGGTTGAAAAAGATAACGAACTTCAAATGGTTAAGTATAACTACAAAGAAGGTGTTGATTTGAACAAATTTGTAAATGAATTAAAAACATATTATATTTCTAAGTTCAAAACAAATAGAAAGATATGTGAATCTATCTCTAAGATTAATGTTGATGGTAATGATAAATACTCTATGGTAAGAAACATTCCAAATGTTAAGTTAGATGATAAATTACTAATTACTAAAATTACTGAAGATTTAATTAGATTATTAAGTAAATAATATTAAAATCTCCACTTATAAAGAAATTTATAAGCCCCCTCTATTCTCCGGTTTAGAGGGTTTTTTTTTCTTATAATTTTTATATATAGTTTATAAAAATAAATTTATTTTATGAAAAATATTAAAACATTTGAAGCGTTTACCTCTGCATTTGATGAAGATGATGAGAAGTTACTGAATGAAAATGTGGGACAAAGAGATAATCCAATCTCAAGTTTATTAAATGTTTATGTAGAATATAAAAAAAATAATAATATTCACTTTACCGTTGGTTGGGATAAACATGAAAATTACTTTACAATTAGATTCCCAAACCTTAAAGCCGATTATGAAGAAATTGACGCTAATTATATTATGATATCTAAAGATATTGAAATGTCTCAAAGGGTTTTTGACTATTTAAAGGATTATATTGAAGGTTCCGATAAAGTAAAAACCGACAAAGAAGTTTATTTTGCGGCTCAAAATGTGATAGATATTTATAGTAAGAAATAATTTCTAAAAAAATAAAAAGACTGATAGAACAAAAGTACAGAGGGTAATAAAGTCCTATGTTTTTGTTCATATTCTAAATAATTATAATGAAATATCTTAAACTATTTGAAGATCATAAAGAAACGTCTGATAAGATTACCCAAATACAAACAGATGCTGATAATAAAATTCAAGAAACAATTGAAGAGTATAAATCATTGATTGACCAGTTTATGTATGAAATAACTGATGATTATGAAACTTATTCAACAACACATACACTTGATGTAGAAGTTTCTTTAGATAGATTAACTAAAACTTATGTTCATTACACTATTTTATTTGAGGCGGGTCATTATGAAGATTTGCTAAAGAAGCTATCTGAAGTGATTGAGAGACTACAAGAAGCTCACAATGTCACACATATAATAAATGGAATTTATTCTGAATTAGGAAATAAAATACCTTCTGGTAGAGTTTCAAGACTACGTTATCCATTTGATATTTCAGAATGTAGAAATATTATTATAACACATATTAAAAATGTTCATAATAATTACGCAGGTGATGTCAAGTTGAAACTTAAAATATCATTCTAAATAATCTCTTTCAATATAAAATCAACTCGTTTTTTCATATCTATATTAGATAAGTCAGTGTGATTTATATTTTCTAATTCTAAATAAGATTTAATCCATCTATCTAATCTAGTAATGTCATCATCATTATGATATCTTATACCATCATCGGTATCAATATCTCTCATAGGTGGAACATAAAAAACGTGGTCAATCGTATTGATGTGTTTAAGAATTTCTTTTTGTAAATGATTGATAGATGCAATATTTTTATTAGAAAGTTTCTCAGGAAATAATTGTCTAAAGTAAAAATAGTTTAGTATAGAGCTTGAATCACAAATGATAAACTCTTTTGAATCTAAGAACATTGTTTCTTTATTCAACTGTTTATAAAAGATGACCACTTGGTCAATTGGTGAGTTAGGTATTCCATATTCTGCGATAAAATCCGTGGCTACCTCTGATATGAAAATAGAATTTTTATTTCTCTTTTTTAATTCAGTGTGAACTTCAGCAGCAAGAGTTGATTTACCAGAAGCCGGGGCTCCAATTATCATTATAAGTTTTCCTTTAGAATTCGAATCTTTCATAAAATGTAAATGAGTAGTTATAAGGATTTTTTTCGTCTGATAAGAAGTCTTCTTTTTTAGAAACATACCAACTTCTATCTAATTCTGGGAATGTAGTATCTCCTTCAAATTCTTTATCAATTTGAGTCATATAAATTTGTTCAGCTAAATGCAAAGACTGTTTGTAGATTTCACCACCACCGATAATAAAACAATCTGAGTTTGTTAAAAGAAGAGCTTCTTCGATTGAATTGACAACTTCACAGCCTTCTACTTCAAATTCTTCATCTCTGGTTATGATTATGTTTCTTCGATTAGGAAGAGGTCTTCCAATTGATTGATAAGTCTTACGCCCCATAACAATTGGATGACCTGTTGTAATTTCCTTAAATCTTTTTAAGTCGGATGGTAGATGCCAAATCAATTTATTGGAATCACCAATTACTCTATTTTTTGATATGGCAACTATTATCTTAATCATTATCTGTTAAAAAACTGACCGTTCATTTGAACTTTTTTGATATCTTCTTCTGTAAAACATTGAGGATGTGTTTTCATAGCATCTAAAATCTGTTGATAGTTAGCCTTTGCTTCATCCATTCTTCCTGTATAGAAAGATGCCGCTGCGTGTGCTTCTGCAAATTTCCAAACATACAAAGCTTCATCAACGAAAAGAAGCCTTGAGGGATATGGATTTTTACCGTGGTAGTTTTCTTTAGCAAACTTTGTATAAAGATAAGCCATATGCCACTCATTTGTTTGTAGATAATAATCAATGATGGTTTTAATTGATTCACCTCTAGCTGGATCCATTGCATAAGCCTTGAGACACTCTTGCATTGTTAAACTCCACGGCTCTTCCATAGCTCTCATAATAGTTCCAATTCTGTATTGAGAGTAATAGATTTCTTCAGGGTATCCGTCCAATCTTTGAGTTCTTTCTTTGTAGTATTTCAGAGCTCTTCTAAGTCTTTCTTCATTTTCTTCTCTGTTATCTGGAATTGAAGCGGAATCGTGATAAGATTGAGCTGTATAGAAAATCCAACGAGGATCTTGTCTATTCTCATCAATATACTTTTCTAATACAAAAGCATGTGCTTTATATTTAGCTGGAATACTTCCTTTCCAGGAGTTTCCTGTCATTTTAACATCAACGTGAATTCCTTCAGCTAAACCAGAAGTGATTTCTTTTTTCTCGCATATAATAAATTCATGAACGGGTCCATACCATTTGAAAGGAAGAGATACTCTAAAGAAAGTGTTACGAGTGTATTTCATTTGACCGATATAAGTGTTTATCATATAAAGGTCATTTTTAAATTGATTTTTATTGAATTTCGGATCAATTACAACTGTTTCATCACAGTCACACCAGTATCCGTGAACGTCATTTGGATTCCAGTTTAACTCAGCAACTACATCTCTGAGTTTTTGCATTGCATGATTTCTACTTTTTTCGAAATCATCAAAAGGTCTTTCGAAGACATAAGTAGGTATGCCATTTTTTTCACCCCAGTTTCTGATTATATCTTGAGTCCCATCAGTCGAACCAGTATCGTTACAAACGATAAGATCAACGATAGATTTATTACTATCTAACATTTTTTCAATAACGTGTGATTCGTCTTTACAAATAAAATTTAAGGCTAATTTTCCCATTTAGAATTTATTATTTTTTATTTTATATCAATTAAAATTGTTTTGTTTAAGATTTTGTAAATCTAATTGAGATAATACTTCAATTAAATTTTCTTTAGGATATACTTCAATTAATTGTTTTACTAAGTTGTGATCGAGTGGGTAATATTTTTTTTCTCTGACCCAACAAGTTACTATCCACTTTTCACCAGATATTGGTGTTTTACCAGAGTGTAATGAATCCTCAAAAATATTACCATCTGAATCTGTGTTTTTCCAAAATAAACACTGACCAGCTTTCAATTTAAGGATTTCGTTTCGTTTAGGAAAACAAGTTTCACCACCGATATCAGATTCTTTTAAGCAAGTAATAAAAGTCCAAGTTCGTTGACCTCCTAAAATAGACTGAACTTCCATGTCTATTTTTTGAAAAACATCTAAATGTGGTTTGAATTCTTGACCTACTTTGTATCTTATTATAGTTAGTAACTCTTGATTTTCTATAGGTAAATTACAGATTTTTGCAAATTTATTTTGCAGATATTCAACTACATCTAAGACTTCGATATCATCTATTAGTTCTTTTTGAATATAGTAGTCATCTGAAGTTCTAAGTGACTCTTCTCCAATTACTTTTGAGGGAATTAATTTGTCACCAAAATATTTCATTACAGATGAACATTGTTCTTCTGATAGAAGGTTATCTACTATTTCGTAATTAAATTTCATATTCTTTAATCGTTTTTTAGTATCTCGTTTAGTTTGATATCCCTGAGAATATTTTTTTGAATCATATAAGTTTTATGAACTCTGATTGGTTGTAAAAATCCAACACCATCAGAAGAGTGTTCAGCGACTGTTATATGACCATCTAAGTCTATGTTTTTAACTATATAAGTTGTAGAGTCTTTAATAGCACGCGGATGTCCATTGCCTTTTCGATGAAAACAAATAACTTCGTCTCCTATTTGAAATCCTATAATTCCTCTTTTGATTTTATCAGTCAAAATCCACGTATTCATCATTTCCAAAAAATTTGTATTGCTAATATCGCTATTGATAAAATCAGACAAGTTAGGGTTTTTAAACTTATTCCTTCACCAAAAAGAAGTATTGACATCACAGTGAAAACAACTATACCAATTGAAAATCCTATTAATCTACCTGGCCAAAGTTGACCATCACTCCACTCATAAATATACCTCACAGATTCAATGAAAAGCCAAGTTATAGGAATTCCAGATAGTAAAATCAACCATTTATAATTTTGCAAAGATTCATATTTCAAACTACCTTGTAATTGTAGAAACACAAGTATCTGAGCGATTGTTCCAAAAAGTATTCCTAATAATAGTTTCATTCTAATATTTCATTTAATTTACGTTCTCTAACTTTTTCTAAAAGTTCAAATCTGCCGTGATAATAACTACCTCTTTTTCCTAAGTCGTTGATGATATTAAATACTGAGTCCGTATCTGAGACTCTATCACCTAAAGCACTATAAACTTTTCCCACGGTCAAGTTTACACGAGATTCCATTGCACCATCCATTTTGCCATTATTGATACAAACCACTTTCATTAGTCAAGAAAATTTTTCACCTTCCAAGCTTCATAAGTGTTCAATATCAATCCAGATATAGTCATTGGTCCAACTCCACCAGGAACCGGTGTTACCCAAGAAGCTTTCTTAGAAATCTCTTCGAAATCACAATCACCAACTAATTTACCAGAATCTAATCTATTGATACCAACATCAATAACGACCGAATCTTCTTTAATCATATCAGCAGTTACTAAACCAGGTTTACCAACGGCAACAATAACGATATCAGCTTTCTGACATTCTTCAATAAGGAGAGATTTGGGTGTGTTTATATCACAAGAGGTAACCGTAGCTCTACCAATGTTAAAGTCGTTACCTAACATAATAGAAATAGGTTTACCAACTATATTAGAACGACCTATTACAACAATATGTTTACCCTTTGTTTCGATATTATAATATTCAATTAACTTTAATATTCCATAAGCTGTAGCAGGTCTCATTGACTTTTGACCTAAAGCCATTTTGCCAAAGTTTAGAGGATGAAATCCATCAATATCTTTGTAAGCACTTATCTCATTAATAATAGCATCAGCTTTGATATGTTCGGGTAAAGGCAATTGAACAATGAAACCATCATAGTAAGATTTGTTTAGTCTTTTAACTTCTTCCACTAACTCAAATGCTGTTATACGATCACCAAATCTTATTACATCATAATTTATACCAGCTCTTTCACAAGCTTTAGTTTTTCCTTTGACATAACTTTCAGACGCTGGATTATTTCCAACCAAAACGATTGCCATACTTGGTCGAGTTAATCGATTGTTTCTTTTTACATGTTCGGTAATTTCATCACTGACATTTTTTAATAAATGTTCAGATACTAATTTACCATCTAAGATGTTTGCTACGCCGGTTGTTTCCATTTTAAACTATTGAATTTTATAATTACTTCTTTCAAATCAGAAATATGTTTATCATATTCTTTTTGAGAACTATTGATGTATATTGACGGTCTTTGATTACTTATATCATTTTGTAAGTTGTTTAAAATTCCAATTTTTTGAGAAACGGAATATCCAAAGTTAGCAATTCTTACTCCTTCAATCTCTGTATAATCGGGAAGTTCTTCTTTTACGATTAACTGAACATCAACCGGTCCGATTCTATATGAATCAGAGTAAGATGGGTGAACATATCGCCTTTGGTTTTTAATACTTATCACACCACCAATTTGTGGAATTTGTTCAATTCCCATGTCAGCACAAATTTTGAAAGCCATATCTAAGGTGACAATAAAGTCCCAATCATTCACTCTTCTTTCGAGAATAGGTTTACCTTGTATTGTATAACACCTAATGGCTCTAGATCCAGTTAATACACCACCGATATTAGTTACATACTTAATAAGTTTACGACTCGGATAAAAAAATCGAAACTTATTATAATATCTTTTAGAAATATCAATTTTCACTTCTGGACAATTAGTCAGAATCTCAAGATTAATATCTCTTAAGTATGATTTTATTTCACTTAGGTAACTCATTGTTTTAAAAATTTATGTTAGAATTATAGTTTAAATAATTTTCATGGTTTGGGTATAAAGTTCCATTTGAATAGTCATTAAAATTATTAATTATTCTATTTTTCGGAAAATCTGAGGGATTTGAGCTTTTAATAAAAACAGAAACATAATCTAACCAGATATCGTTTTCTCTATTTGATGTATATTGTTCAAGTAACTCACAATCTACTCCATTATGTTTAGACCATTTAGAAAGAGCAACTCCACTATCAGGATAAAACCTCCAACAATCTACTGGATATCTATGAAAAGCACCATTAGATGGTGCATTAAGATAAAAAAGACCGCCTGGTTTTAATATTCTCATTATTTCTAAGAAACTTAACCAAAAAAATTCTGAATGTTCAAAGCAAGATGAGCTAATTACATAGTCCACTGAATTATCATCAATTGGTATTTTATATGGATTTTCTAAAACCACATCAACGTTCAATCCTGATTGAAAGTCAACTCCAATATACTTAATTTTATCAGGCAGTAACTGACTAAAACTAAATTGACCTTGGTAACTTTTTGATCCAATTTCCACTAATTTTTTTTCATCATTTGTCACATAGTTCGATATGAACCTTTGGCAATTTTTTATAGAAGTATCGTGCATAGTTATTTTTCGTATTTTTTATAAAAATCTTCAACAGAAACCACATTAAGTATTTCTTCTCTATTATTATCAAAGAAATTCCAATCTAAACATTGTTCAATATTATAAGGTAAAAGATTTTGTTGACCTCTTTTAACAACCCCTAATCCCCAATCTGTGTCAATAACTAAAACTTCTAAGTCGGGTCTTTGACATCTTAGTCTAACTACTGATTTCCAAACATCACCATTCCAAATTCCTGTTTGACGAGGAACAACCTGAACATCATAAGTCGGTGGGTTGCAATCATGCAGAATTATAAATCCACCTTCTTCTAAATAGTTCAATGAGTTTTGAATATCTTTATCTACTTGATCAGAGTGATGTAAACCATCTATGAAAATAATGTCATATTTTCTATTGACATAAGACTTAAAGAACTCATCTGATGTCATTTGATAGTTTATTTCTGGAACAACACATCCACCGATCTCAGCACCCGGAAAGGGATCAACTCCATCTTTATTTGGAATATTGATTTGTCTAATACAAGATCCATCATTTACTCCAATTTCGAGATAATTCAAAGATTTAAATTTCTCAGCTAAAAAGTTGATTACATCCCATCTTTTAGCTTTTGTTTCATCACAGTATTCTTCAATTGAATATGTTTTTTTCTTTTTTAGGAGTTCATAATTTACTAAATTTTTATCTTGAACTTGAGCTAAAGCTACTGATGTTTTTTTGTTAAAATGTCTTTTAATATTTAATACAGGAAATTCTATATCTAGTTCAGTTTCTAACTGAGCTTCGCTTATAGCAATTAGTGTAACAAACGAAGTTTCAAACTCTCTGTTATTAACTAACACTTTTGTTTGTTTCGGATTCGATATAAATAAATAATATTGACCATTCTCTTTCGAGACATAAACTAATAAAGATGAACCATCCTCTAAAGTTATAACATAGTCATCAAGTATTGATTTAGCGGCAATAATATTATTTTCTTTTATCTCAGTAATCGGAATATAAAATAACTTAAGTTCTTTACAAATAGAAAATAAAAACTCTTCGTAAATAGGATTTCCGTTACTGCAATATTCTTCTTTTGTTCTAGTAGTTAAGATTTTTTTATAAAACACATCAGTCTTTACTGAAAAGAAAGAACTGGAAATATTCTCTCTATGTGTCGCACCCTGTCCATACCAGTCATAGGTGATGACATCATAAAAATTCAACATAGAGTTGTGATGCTCTAAAACTTTTGGGTCTTTAATAACATAATCGTAATTAATAAAGTGAATTACATCATATCTATTTAGTTGTGCAATAGCACAAGAATTAAGTATTAATTTATGAACAGCGAAAGCATGGTTAAACTCTATAGGAAAGTCCTGATGATATCCTGGAAAAGAAGACCATACATAAACTAAATTAAATTGAGATTGATACTCTTCATATTTTATTAGTGGATTTTCTTTATCATAAAGAACATAATCTACTTTATCATATAAATATTTAGGAATATCTATATGTGTTGAGACTAATATTTTTTTATTCTGCAGTATCAGGCTGTCAATACTTTCTTCAAGTAACGAAATTTTATCTTCAGTATCAGCATGTGAAAGTATTACTGCTAAGTCATTCATATTTTTTACATTGTTTTTATTGTTGCTACTCTTTCTACAAGCGGTCCCCAGACTCCTTTATAGGTAACACCCATCACTTTTCTATTGTCTATCCA
>JACCDP010265279.1_pt1 | contig 19150 bp, 13 predicted proteins | sample 7445841 | NCBI WGS metagenome assembly JACCDP01 (sample SAMN15323441, study PRJNA562643) | freshwater metagenome | isolation source: river surface water | place: USA:Blue River Watershed | collected 2017-08-17
CAACTATTTTTAGCCTAATATGTTTAATATGAGGCTAAAAATAGTTGAAATTTCTTCTTAAAACTAAAATTAAAACAAATTTGGAATTCAAAAGTGCCATAAAGTAAAATATAAATCAATTTTTTATTGCAACAACAGTAAATTGTATTTTTTCTGGATCGTAGTTCATTTTTTCGCAAATTGTTTTACAATTTTCAATTTTTGTGTCAGTAGAGCTATTGGTTTCAACATATTTATTATGGTCGAATTCTGCAGCTCCTCTTAATTTATCTTGTTGAAAAGAAAAAACCTTTGGTAAAGATTGCATTATTACATTAAATTCGGTGGGTGATAAATTATTAAAAAATTTACATATTGCTATGATAAAATCTTTCCAATCTTTTAATTTTATCTCTTCATTTTCAAAAAATATTGCTAGTGGCTTTGTATATGCAAAGCTATCTTCACTTGCTAAATTAACACAACCATCATCATCTTCATCATCTATATTGATATTGATTGTTGATTTTGCTGGATATTTCCAGATTTTAACAGCTTCTTGAGCTAATTCTTCTGCTCTTGCTAAAATTTCTGCCTCACCCCACTTTTCATCGCTAGCTAATTTTTTATTAAGTTTTAGTTTAGAGTTTTTATAATCAATATTTTGCTTTTTATCAAAACTTTTATTGCTCATTTTTTTATTGTTTTTTGCGAGTGTAAGAGATAAATTGCCAAGAGTATTAAGGTATTTTTTATGAATTTCTTGCCCATTGTCACCTAAATCAGATTTCCACTTTGATGTAATTTTATTTGGCATAATATGTTCAATGTCAAGATCTTCTGTAAAAACTTCAATATCATCGTGATTTTCAAGAGTCGCCAAAAGGTGTTTAGTGCTGTAATTACCATAAATTTCTTTATGTTTTAAGGCTTCTAAAAATTCTTGATCATCATAAAATTTATAGGTATGTTTTGTGCTACTAGTGATAAAAAAATTAAAAGCATCGAAATAACTATATCCTTTATTTGTTTGTTCTGCAATTTTTTTTGATAAACTCGGAAACCAGCTATTTAAACCTTGCTTACTATTGCTTACGATAAATTTTCGTATGGCATAGCTTTCGAGCAGATTGATAATTTGCAATAGTTCGTGATTTTGTATTTTACCATTTTTATTATTATCAAAAACATCAAATAAAAAACAAATACAAACCTTAAAATCAGCCCCTTCTTTTTGGATCAGATTTTTTAAGGCATTATCAATTTTATCGTTGCCAAATTTATTGATTTGCAAAATTTGACTATAAAAATTAGAAAAACGATGCATTTCTTTTGATATTTCTTCTTTATTGTTATTGCGATTAACGGCATATTTTTTAAACTCTTCATAAATATTTTCTTTTTTTACTTTTTTGCGATTAAAATAAATTAAAAAATTTCTGATAAATTCTTCAACATCAGAGGCAGTATTTTTTTCTATTTCTTGCCAATATAAATTATAGATTTTTTCTTGTGTTTCGGGCTTTAAATCCATCAAAATATAGTTTCTAGCCAGATCGTAGCTATTAAGATCGAGGCCAGTAGAATTTAGGCTTTCAAAAATAACTTGTGCATTTTCGTTAGAATCAAGCTCTATAACCACAATTGACAATTTTTCGAAAGCCTTAAATAATTGATGACAAGAAAAATTGCTTTGGCTAATTTTTTTGTAAAAAAAGTTATAATTATTAACAATATTTGAATCGGTTTTGGTTATTTCGATATCTTCAAATAATTTATCAAAATTTATTTTATCTTGTTTATTTGGTTTTAATCTCATTCTTCTTTCTTCAGAAGAATATTTAAAAACCAAATAGTTTTCTAGAATATTATTTTCTAGATTTTCTTCATCTTTAGTTTTGTTGGGTTTTTTCTGCAAAAATTTATGCATTGCTAACAAAAATAAAGAAACAGTAGTTAATCGTTGCTGACCGTCAACAATTATTTTTTCACTTTTGTGCTTAACAACTACCAAAGTGCCAATAAAATGCTCTTTTTCTTCTGCTGAATCAACTAAATTATTAAGATCGAGCCATAATTTATCGCAATGAGGAGTTTTTCGCCAAGAGTAATCTCTTTGATATACAGGAATAGTAAATTTCGTTTTTGATCCATATAAAAAATCACTAATATTTTCGAATTCCATAATTGCTTGTAAAAATAATTTAATAACGACTTAATTTAGTCTGAAAGTCATTTAAAGACTATAGACAATGTTAGATATGCTAATATTTGTATAAACTGATGTTTATTAGTGGTTTTATTATACCATTTCAACTTTAAAATTAATCAATCTAACAATGTATGTTAAGTTGAATGATAGCACTGTTGAATTCTAAATTTGTTTTAATTTTAGTTTTAAGAAGAAATTTTAGCTATTTTTAAACACATATTCAATATATTTGGCTAAAAATAGGCAAAATTTATACCAAAAATGATCAGTAAAATAAATTTAGAATTTAACAGTGTCATTATAATTTTAGTTGATATTAAAATCAACTAAAATTGTTTGGAATCTCAGTTTTTTTGTTGCAAAAACAGTAAATTATATTTTTTCTAGATCGTAGTTCATTTTTTCGCAAATTATTTGACAAGTTTTGATTATGTTATTTTTGCAATAAATCTTTAGTAATTTCATCAGGTGAGTTTTTGGCTTGTTTTGCCTGAATTTTTAATTTTTCTTTTAAATATTTCATTTTATAATCCCATTCAACTTCTAATATATCAGACCACTTGCGAACATAAATTTTAACTTTGCCATCGTTAATATTATAACACAACCCTCTATCTTTTTCTCCATAAGGTTTGGCTGATTCAATCTTGCCTTTTATGTATTTTTCGTAATCTTTGCCAATTAAATAAAACTCCCAATATTGATTCTCTCCATTAGACAAAGTTTGAGATACGATTCCGTCCATATAGCTCTCAATTTGGTCATATTCTTTTTTCCCCAGAGTCTTGGAGAATCTCTTGATTTCAATAATGATATTATGTTTTTTGTTTGCACTGGTTGATTCGGTTTTGGTTAAAAATAAGTCAACTTCTCCTTTTGGTGAAGTTTCTAACTTGGGATCTTCGATTTCTAGAACTTCTTTAGCATATTTTATAATCTTTTCGTCCATAGGTCCTTCTGTTGAACTGAATAATCTAAATTGCTCGCCAAATAACCAAAAATTTTCATCTAAAATTTTTTGCAAATGCTTGACTTCCAGAGTTTTTTCTTCATGTTCAGATAGTAAAACTTTTAACTTATCAATTACATCAAGCCTATGATCGATCTCTTTAATAGTTTTTATAATATTTGATAGTGTTGTTCTTTTGAGTATTTCTAATAAATCTTCCTTTTCATCGTTGGATAATTCCTGAAGCTGTTCTATGATTTTTTTGATTAAGATACCATCTTGAGTAGAAAGAAGACCGGCAAAAGTGGTGCAGATAAACTTCTTTTCATTTTTATCTTTTCCTACAAAAAGAGATGGAGTAATTATATAGATAGTTTTTAGTAGATCGTAGTAAGATTCTTCGTCATAAATTCCAAACTCAGGTAAGTCTGGCATCAACTTTTCTTCTTTAAGCTCTTCTAACAAATCATTAGACCGATCTATGAGATATGGCTTTCTTAATTTAACTAACTCTTTTTTCAGTAAATCAACTATTTTATTGGTTATTTTATTTTGATTAAATAGATTACGATCTTCACGAACATCATCAACGAATTTAAATGGAGTTTTAATATAAACAGAATGCCAAAAATCATCGCTTTTTTTATTTAAGCCAGTATTTTGCTTTAAAATTTCAGTCTCTGATTCATTCAAAAAATAGAACTTGGAATATTCTGAAGGCTTATCTTTCCATAAAACAATTTTTGCAGAAAAATCACCCTCAAAATTATCAATATTTTTAGAAAAAAACTCATGAGGATATTCTTTTGAATCTTTTATAAAATTCTCAACTGCTAATTTTGTCCCATTAATTAAAATTTTACGTTTGCTATTTTCTAGCAAAAACCAACCAAATTCTATAGCAAGATTTTTATTTAAGTCATCCGATAATAAAATGTTTGAAAAATTTTCAAAAATATTATCGAAAACTATTTTGGTTCCAGCTTGATCAAAATCAGAATCTTCTTTTGTAATTTCGGTATTGCACTGTAGTGTTAATTTTCTTTTTTTACTAAAAGCAGTTAACTTTTCTGCAATCCAGATAAATACATATCTTCCTCTGCCGTGTTCTCCCCTGGGAATAGTAATATCTTTTCTTGGTTTTTTTGTTGATGACATAAAGTTATTTGTGGTAGCGGCATCGTCAAAATTCCAACCATTTCCGTTATCAGATATTTCAACATCAGAAGCATATCCAAACCCTTCTTTAGGAATTTTAAAATCTAACTTAATTTCAGTTGCTTTGGCATCAAAAGAGTTCCATATATATTCAAAAAGGCATTTATAAGGCTCTTTGTCATAAGATTTTAGCTCTGTTCTTATTGATTGTTCATTTATTTGTAATTTATTATCTTTAGATTCCATAATTTAGTTTTTTAATTTTAAATCGCTTAGTGGGGAATTGCCCTATATTCTAACTTCTGTAATCTTTGTTGATTTTGATATATTCTTCGTTAAGGTCGCAAGTCCAGGCAATGAAAGAGGCATAGCCCAAGCCTAAATTGACGGTGATTTTTACCTCGTTGCCAGTGAGATATTGATGCACTAATTTTTCAACATAGTCGGGGTGCTTGGCTCCTTGCAAGGTGAGGGGGTGGTCGCCGATTTTGATTAACAAGGTTTCAGGCAAGGCCTCTTGGCACGATTTGCCTACCGCCATAACAATTCGGCCCCAGTTAGGATCGGCTCCTGCGATGGCAGTTTTAACCAAAGGCGAGTTGGCAATAGCCATTGCCACTTGCTTGGCTTGTATTTTGTTGCTGGCTCCTTCTACTGAAATTTCGATGAGTTTTTTTGCCCCTTCGCCATCAACCACAATCAGTTTTGCCAAGTCGAGCATTAACTCGCCTAGGGCTTGTTTGAAAGAATGTAGGTGAGGGTTGTGAGAATTGTTTATTTCGTGATGTTTAGCGGTTTTGGTGGCAAATAATAAAACAGTGTCGTTAGTTGATTGATCAGAATCAACGGTGATAGCATTAAAACTATTTTCGTTGGCTTCTTGTAAAAGTTGCTGTAAAGTGTTTGAGCAAATGTTGGCATCGGTAAAAATAAAGGCTAGCATTGTTGCCATATTTGGGGCAATCATGCCAGAACCTTTGGCAAAACCAATGATGCTTACATTTTTACCTTCGATGTCGCAAAATTTGGTGATTAATTTTGGCTTGGTATCGGTGGTTAAAATACTTGACGAAGCCTCTTGCCAAGCTTGTTGAGTGTTGTTTAAATTGTTAAGTAATAAGGGCAGGGCATCAATTATTAACTGTTGGTTTAATTGCTCACCAATAACTCCTGTTGAGGCAACAAAAACTTCTTCGGGGTGGCAGTTTAATTTGGCGGCTAATGCTTGAGCGGTTGATTTTACAACTTCTTCACCTTGTTTGCCTGTAAAGGCATTAGCATTGCCAGCATTAACAATAAGTGCTTTTGCAGTTTTTTTAGAGTTTTTTTTAGTAATGTTTTGCTTGCACCAAACCACAGGATAAGCAGGCATAGAAGAGTTGGTAAAAACTCCTGCAACATTTACTACAGAAGAAAAAACAATAAGCAAAAGATCGTTGCGATTTTTATATTTAATACCGCAGTTAGCACTGGCTAATTTGATGTTGGCAAGCATTTTAGATAAGATTAAGATTTTTCATTTCTTGCTGAATTTTTTGTTGCGATTCTAAAGTTGGCAAAACCAAAGGCAAACGAATTTCGGGCTTACACAAACCAAGCAAACTGCATGCATATTTTACTGGCCCTGGATTAGTTTCGCAAAACATTGCCGAGTTTAAATTAGTGAGTTTATCTTGAATTTTTAGAGCCTCTAAATAGTTATTACTTGCTGTGGCTTGTTGTAATTGAGCAACTAATTTTGGAGCAATATTAGAAGTAACCGAAATAATACCATTGCCCCCCATGGCATTAAAACCAAGGGCGGTGCCATCTTCACCTGATAAATATAAAAAATCTTTGTTGATTAATTTACGTAAGCTAGCAATGCGTAACAAATCGCCAGTGGCATCTTTTATACCTATGATATTTTCAAGTTGTGCCAATTTTGCAATAAGAACATCGGAGATATTAATAACCGATCTGCCTGGAATATTATAAATTATTAACGGAATATCAAGTTTATTTAAAGCAGAAAAATGCTGATAAATACCTTCTGGAGTTGGTTTATTATAATAAGGAGCAACCACTAAACAAGAATCGACCCCGATTTTTTTAGCATGTTTAGTAAATTCTATTGCCTCAGCAGTAGAATTTGAGCCTGTTCCTGCCATTATTTTGATTTTATTTTTAGCAGTTGCTACACTGATTTCGATTAACATATTATGCTCATCGCTAGAAAGAGTAGGCGATTCGCCTGTGGTGCCACAAGGCACAATGCCATCTATGCCACTATTAATTTGAGTTTCAATAATTTTAACAAAGCTATCAATATCGAGTTTGTTTTGAGAAAAAGGAGTGATGAGAGCTGTATAAGTATTAGTTGCCATAAATATTAAGATAATGAATTATTGTTTCGGTTAAGCGATCGGTAAAACTTTTAGAAGGAGAAAAACCTAATTCATTAAAGCTATCGTTATTATTGATAGCATATCTAAAATCATGGCCTGCTCTATCTTGTACAAATTTAATTTGCTGTTGATAAGAAATATTATTAGATCTTGGGTTTAGTTTGTCAAGAATTAAACAAATTTGTTTAGCAATATCAAGATTAGTAAATTCGCAATTGCCACCAAATAAATAAGTTTCGCCTATTTTACCTTTTGTGAGGGCAAGATTAATGCCATAACAATGATCGGCAACAAAAATCCAGTCACGTATATTTGAGCCATTGCCATAAATTGGAATATCTTTATTTTGCAAGCAACAGCGAATAATGGTAGGAATTAGTTTTTCTTGATGTTGAAATGGGCCAAAATTGTTAGAGCAATTGGTGATAATGGTGGGTAGTTTGAAAGTTTCGTGCCAAGCTCTTACTAGATGATCGGAGGCAGCTTTTGAAGCAGAGTAGGGTGAATTGGGCTGATAACGGCTATGTCTGGTGAACTGATTATCTGTTAAAGAAAGCGATCCAAAAACTTCATCGGTTGAAACATGTAAAAAACGAAAATCAGAGTTATTGTTTTGTTTATAATATTGTAAAGAAGCTTGCAATAAACTGTAGGTGCCGTTGATGTTGGTATGAATGAAAATTTCGGAAGATTTAATAGAGTTATCAACATGGCTTTCGGCGGCGAAATTTACCAAATAATCAATTTGATATTGTGCTAATAAATTTTGCACTAAATTTTGATTATTAATACTATCTTTAACAAAAACATAATTAGTAGAATTTGCTACAGATTCGACATTTTTAAGATTGCCAGCATAAGTTAAATTATCGAGATTGATAACAAAATTACCTTTTTTTACTTGTTCTTTTATAAAATAACTACCAATAAAACCACAACCGCCTGTAATTAAAATTTTTTTCATATATTTTTAAAATGTGTTATTTGAATTTTGATATTGTAAAAAAGTTGGTAAAGATAAATCTTTGCTAGAAATTATAGGTTGATGCAGGTTATTAATTGGCCAAGAAATGTTTAAAATAGGATCGTCAAAACGAATTCCGCCATCGCCACTTGCTGAATATGGATTATTAACTTTATAAAGCACATTGGCAGGCTGTTTGCCTAAAACACAAAAACCATGAGCAAAACCAGCAGGAATATAAAGCATTTTACCATCTTGAGAATTAAGCTCAATAGCAAAATGTTTGCCAAAAGTTGGAGAATTTTTACGTATATCAACCGCCACATCAAGAATAGAGCCACTAATACAGCTTACTAGTTTTATTTGACTAGGATTTTGTTGATAATGCAAACCGCGTATAACATTTGGTAAAGAAAAAGAATGATTATCTTGCCAATATTGAGTTGGCAGGCCTAAATCGGCGAAAGTTTTTTGATTAAATCTTTCAACAAAAAAACCTCGATCATCGTGATAAATTTTAAGCTGAATAATTTTTAAATCTGGCAAAGTGGTGGAAAATATTTGCATAATTAATAATATTTGATATTAAAGCACAGTGCCTTAAGTTTAAAAGCTTATTTTTTTAGATGCAATATTGTTTTTAAGATAATTTAATATTTTTCTCATAATGGACATTATGTAAACTAAAAATTACCATGGTTATGATAAAATTTTGAATTGAGGTTTGTTTTTTTCATTACATTTTTTTTTATTGCTAACCACTTATCCTCTTCCACGAGAATGCGGTAGTTTTCAATAAAATGCGATTAAATATTTTGTTCTTGCCATAAGCGATAAATTATGCTATCGTGCAGTGCTAAAAAAGAAGCATCTAAAATATTTTCGGCAACTCCAATAGTTTGCCAAGTTTTGCCAGTTAAAGTATCGAGACTTTGAATTTGAACTCTAGTGATGGCTTTGGTGCCACTTTGCGGAGTTAAAATACGCACTTTATAATCAATGAGTTTGATGTATTTTAATATTTTATATTTAAAAATAAGAGCTTTTCTTAAAGCTTTATCTAATGCATTAACTGGCCCGTTTCCTTCGGCAACTTTAATAATAGTTTTTTGATTGATTTTGATTTTAATCACCGCTTCGGAGTTTATAATAAAATCATTATTTTTGATGAGTTTTTTTTCGTCTTGCACTTTAAAACTAATTAATTCAAAAAAGTTTGGTAAATTTTCTAAAAATTTACAAGCAAGCAAGGCAAAACTAGCATCTGCTGTGTCGTAAGAATAACCTAAATCTTCTTGCTGTTTTACTAAATTCACCAATTGATTAACTTTTTCATTTGAGTAATTTTTATCAAAACCTAAAGCTTGTAGACGAGCAGTAATATTTGATCTGCCAGCCTGATTTGAAACTAAAATTTGCCTTTGATTGCCAACCAAACTTGGGTTAATATGTTCATAAGATTGAGGATTTTTATTAACAGCCGAAACATGAAGACCGCCTTTATGAGCAAAAGCAAATTTACCAACATAAGGAGCAAAATCATCGCTAGCTTTATTTAAAATTTCATCGAGTAATTTTGAAACTGGCAAAAGTTTTGTTAAGTTTATTTTACCTAAATTATAACCCATTTTTAAACTTAATGTAGGAATAAGGCTAATTAAATTAGCATTTCCACATCGCTCACCTAAACCATTAATAGTGCCTTGCACTTGGCATACTCCAGCTTCAACAGCCATTAAAGAATTTGCCACCGCATTGCCAGTATCGTTATGACAATGAATTCCGAGATGTTCACCTGGAATATGTTTAATAACTTCTAAAACAATTTGCTTGATTTCGCTAGGCAAAGTGCCACCATTGGTATCGCATAAAATAATCCAGCGAGGGTTAGCTTTATAGGCAGTTTTTAAAACTTGCAAAGCAAAACTAGGGTTAGCTTTATAACCATCAAAAAAATGCTCGGCATCAAACATTGCCATTTTATGTTTAGCCACAACATGTTGCAAAGATTGTAAGATCATTTGCTCATTTTCTTGTGCAGTAATTTGTAAAGCATTTATTAAATGAAAATCCCAGCTTTTACCAACAATACAAACTCCAGAAGTAAAACTATTGGTAAGAGCATTTAAAGCAGGATCGTTATCGGCAGAAATACCGTTTTTTTTAGTCATGCCAAAAGCCACAAATTGTGAGTTATACAAACTTGGCAGGTTAGCAAAAAAACTATCGTCAGAAGGATTAGCACCTGGCCAACCACCTTCGATGTAATCTATTCCTAGTTGATCAAGAGCAATTGAAAGATCTATTTTATTTTGCATAGTAAAATTTACTGTGCTGGTTTGAGCTCCATCGCGTAAGGTAGAATCGTAAAGATAAATTCTTCTGCTCATAAAATTTTATTTTTTAGTTTTTTTATTTACCGACTTATCGTTAATAATTTTAGGATTTATTGAATTTTCTGAATGAGTAATCTGCACATGACTTAAATGCGATACTATATTTTCTTCAATTCTTAACATCATATCTTCGTATAAAGAAAATGCTTCTTTTTTATATTCGATGAACGGATCTTTTTGAGCATAAGCTCTTAAATTAATGCCTTGACGAAGTTTATCAAGAGAAAGAAGATGATCTTTCCATTCGCCATCAAGCACGGTAAGAAAAATCTGTTTTGCCACTTGTATAAAAATTTCAGAGCTAACAATTTTTTCGGCAAATAAGTTATCTACTGCTTTATTTATTGTGTTAATAATATGCTGTTTATCGCTTTGCAAGGCAAGATCAACCAAATTTAATTTTAAAGAATAAATGCGAAATAATTCGGTATCAAGAGAAGAAAGTAACCACTGCTCAGGATAGCTATTTTTTGGCATAGCATCTAAACATAAATCGAGAATAATTTGATTACTGTATTGTAAAATTTGCGGTAAAACATCGTTTTGAGAAATTATATCGTTGCGTAATTGATAGATATTTTTGCGTTGAAAATTAATAATATCATCAAATTTTAAGAGATTTTTTCTAATTTCGTAGTTATGAGTTTCTACTTTTTTTTGAGCGGTTTTTAAGCTTTTAGTGATTAAACCATGAGTAACTGGCTCATCTTCTGGCAATGATAAACTTGCTAAAAAGTTGGTCATTTTTTCGGAGTAAAAAATACGCATTAGATCGTCATCAAGAGCTACTAAAAATCTTGAAACACCAAAATCGCCCTGCCTACCTGCTCTACCACGAAGCTGATCGTCTATTCTTCGGCTTTCATGCCTTTCGGTGCCTATAACTAACAAACCACCAGCATTGATAACAATTTGTTTATCAATCTGAATTTTAGCTAATATTTCGGCAATTTTTTGAGGATCTTTACAGTTTTTTGTTTCAACATCTGGATTGCCCCCAAGCATAATATCGGTGCCTCTTCCTGCCATATTGGTAGCAATGGTTATTGCCTTTGGCTTACCTGCTTTTGCAATAATTTCGGCTTCTTTAGCATGATATTTAGCATTTAAAACTTGATGTGGTAAATTATGTTTTGTTAATAATTTAGAAATTATTTCAGATTTTTCGATACTTACTGTGCCAAGCAAAACTGGTTGTTGTTTTTGATAGGCTTCTGCCACAGCTTTAACTAAAGCTTTATGCTTTGCTTCGGTATTTTTATAAATTTCATCGTGAAAATCTTTTCTGGCAATTGGTTTATGAGGTGGCACAGAAACAACCGATAGATTATAGGTTTCTTCAAATTCTACTGCTTCGTTGCTTGCAGTGCCTGTCATGCCGGCTAATTTATTGTAGAGTCGAAAATAATTTTGAAAAGAAATCGAAGCTAAAGTTTGATTTTCGTTGCGAATTTTTAAACCTTCTTTAGCTTCAAGTGCCTGATGTAAGCCATCAGAAAACCTTCTGCCTTCTTGCATTCTGCCTGTAAATTCATCGATGATAATTACTGCATTATCTTTAACAATATAATCGGTTTCGTTTTTGAATAAATGATGAGCTTTAAGTGCTTGATTAAGATGATGAACCAAGGCAATATTATTTGGCTCATATAATGAAGAATCAGAAGGGATGATTTTTTGTTTTTTTAATAAAGATTCGATGTTTTCAATGCCTTTTTCGGTAAAAAATACTGATTTTTCTTTTTCTTCAATTTGAAAATCTTCTATCTTTAAAAAACCAACAAGACTATTTACTTGCTGATAAAGTTGAGAATTATTATTAGTTTGACCAGAAATAATTAGCGGAGTTCTGGCTTCGTCTATCAGAATTGAATCTACTTCATCGACAATGGCAAAATTTCTTCTTTGCACCATATCTTGCAAACTGTATTTCATGTTATCGCGTAAATAATCAAACCCTAGCTCGTTATTAGTGGCATAAGTAATATGACATTGATAAGCATTTTTTCTCTCGGCATCAGGTAAATCGTTAGTAAGGCAACCCACACTTAAACCTAAAAAACGGTGAATTTTACCCATCCATTCAGAATCACGTTTAGCCAAATAATCGTTAACAGTTACAATATGCACACCTTGATTAGATAAAGCATTTAAGTAGGTTGGTAAAGTAGCTACCAAGGTTTTACCTTCGCCTGTGCCCATTTCGGCTATTTTACCTTGATGAAGAACAATACCGCCAATTAACTGCACATCAAAATGCCTCATATTAAGCACTCTTTTGCTGGCTTCTCTTACCACTGCAAAAGCTAGCGGAAGTATTTGATCTAAAGTTTGACCTGCAGATAATTGATTTTGTAAATAAATAGTTTTTTCTTGTAAATCTGAATCAGAAAGATTTGTTAAAGTAGATTCTAGGTTATTTATTTGAGAAACAAGTGGAGCTATGTTTTTAATAGTTCTATCGTTTACTGAACCAAAAAATTTTTTAAATAAAGAGTTGATCATGGATTAATAAATAATTTTAATATCTGCTTGGCAATTAATTAATTTTTCTGCCAAATCTTCGTAGCCTCTTTCTAGATGGTAAAGCCTATTGATAACGGTTTGCCCTTTTGCCACTAAACCAGCCAAAACTAAAGAAACAGAAGCTCTAAGATCGGTTGCCATCACTTCGGCCGCTTGCAAATGACTAATTCCTTTAACTAGGGCAAGTTTATTGTGGTATTCAATATTGGCACCCATTCTGTTTAGCTCTAATACATGCATAAAGCGATTTTCAAAAATATTTTCTTCAATAGAACTCACCCCGTTTGAGATTGTCATGAGAGCCATAAATTGAGCCTGCATATCGGTAGGAAAGCCCGGATAAGGATTAGTAGAAATATTTACAGCATTAATAACAGAGCTACCTTTTACTTCAACAATATGATTTGGTAATTGTTTAAATTGCAAACCTGCCTGCTCTAATTCTTGTTTGAAAGAGTTTAAAACACAAATATCAAGATTATGTAGATTAATTTTTCCACCAGTAATACCAGCAGCAATAGCATAGGTTCCTGCTTCAATACGATCTGGCATAATGTTGTGTGTTGCCTGATGTAAAGAAGAAACTCCTTGCACTGTAATTTGTGAGCTACCAGCCCCTGTTATTTTTGCCCCCATAGCAATTAAGCAATTAGCCAAATCAACAATCTCTGGCTCACGTGCAGAATTAAAAATTGTGGTTTCACCTTCGGCTAAACAAGCAGACATTAAAATATTTTCGGTTGCTCCAACTGAAACTTTTTCAAAATGAATTTCTGCCCCTTTTAATTTGCCCTGCACCCTACCCTCAATATAACCTTCGGTAAGCTGAAAATTTGCCCCCATTTTCTCAAGAGCTTTTAAATGCAAATCAACTGGCCTAGTGCCAATGGCACAACCACCCGGTAACGAAACTTTAGCATAGCCAAACCTAGCTAAAAGCGGGCCTAAAATCAAAATAGAAGCTCGCATTTTTCGCACCAAGTTATAATCAGCAGAATGATTGAAAATATTATTTGCTTGTAATTCTATTACTCTAGCTTTACTGCCCTGATTAGCATTGTTGCCATCAAAATTAATTTCAACCCCCAAATTTGCTAACAAATTAACCATTGTAGCAATATCAGAAACATGAGGTAAATTACTAAGAATAAGCTTTTCGCCAGTTAAAATAGATGCAACCATTAAAGGTAGGGAAGCATTTTTTGCCCCTGCAATATAAACATCGCCTTGTAAAGTTGAGCCACCAGTAATTATTAATTTTTTCATAGTTTATTCTTCGTATTTCGCCACCAAAGCATTCAGCAACTGCACACCAAAACCAGTAGCACCTTTTTTTGCTAAAATATCGCCCTTACCTTTCCAGGCAACACCAGCAATATCAAGATGAACCCAAGGAGTATCGCCAACGAATCTTTTTAGAAATTGAGCGGCGGTAATACTGCCTGCCCCTCTACCGCTACCTACATTTTTCATATCGGCAATATCGGAGTTTATCATTTCATCGTATTCTTCGCCCAAAGGAAGTCTCCAAACTTTTTCACCTGTATCAACTCCGCATTCTTGCAATGTTTTTGCTAAATCATCGTTGTTACTAAATAAACCAGCATAACAATCGGCTAAAGAAACAATGATAGCACCAGTAAGAGTTGCTAAATCTATAATAAATTTTGGTTTAAACTTGGTATTAGTATAATGTAAAGCATCTGCTAAAACTAATCTACCTTCGGCATCAGTGTTAATAACCTCTATGGTTTGCTTTGACATTGAAACAACCACATCACCAGGTTTTTGAGCGGTTCCTGAAGGCATATTTTCAACCAAACCAATAACCCCAACCGCATTTACTTTTGCTTTTCTTTCGGCTAGATTTTTTAGCAAACCAACCACCGTAGCAGAGCCCGCCATATCGGTTTTCATATCTTCCATATTGTTAGATGGTTTAATAGAAATTCCGCCAGTATCAAAAGTAACTCCTTTACCTACAAAAGCCAACGGAGCCTCATTTTTTTTGCCACCAAACCATTTTAAAATCACAAGTTGAGATTTTTTTTCACTACCTTTGCCAACACCAAGTAAAGCATTCATGCCTAATTTTTGCATTTGTTTTTCGTCGAGAATTTCTATCTCTAAACCTGGCACATTAATTTCGGTGCAGAATTTAGCATATATTTCGGGATCGAGCTTATTGCTTGGCTCTGAAACCAAATCACGTGTTAAACAAACATTATTAGCCAAAATTTCGAGATTAACAAATTGTTTTTTTACTTCAGAAGCATGGTTTGTAATGATTGATAATTCGTGTAGCGATAAATTTTTTTCGGTTTGTTTTTCGAAAAAATATTTATTAAACACATAAGATTGTAATTTTGCTCCAAAAGCTAAATTAGCTAAATTATTTTCTGATGTTTTAAAATGCGATTCTATGCTAGCTTTTTGATATTTGCCAGCATTGAGAGTTGCAACAATTTTACCACCAATTTTTTGCCAAGAAAGATTATTTAGTTTTGATTCATCGCCAGCATTAATAACCAGATGCAAAGAGTTGTTAACACTTATGTGGCATACTTGCAAAAATTTATTACTAAACTGCGGATTATTTTTTACCAAATCACTAATTTCGTTATTTGTTTCGTTATGAATGATATGCACATTAATAGTTGCTTTGGCATTATTTTTTATGGCTTTAGAAAAAGATATTTGCATATGAAAAAAATTTGAATTAAAATGATATTCTTAACATAAAATACTAGTTGCTTGTAAAATCAAAATCAACGATTTATTTACATAAATTATAAAAACATCTTGCTTATAAAAAAAACCATAATAAAATTTTTTTTGGTGAGAATGGGTAATTTTCTTTTTTACTGGGTCAGATTTGAAAGAAAGCATCCCAAAAATTGTAAAGTTAGGTCATTCTCACTTAACAAAACACACCAAAAAATCTATGTCTTATATAGTTTTAGCCAGAAAATATCGTCCGCAAAATTTTTCTGAGTTAGTTGGGCAAGAGGTTTTAACAACCACCTTAACTAATGCAATTGTTCATGATAAACTTCATCAATCCTATATTTTATGTGGTATTCGAGGCATCGGCAAAACTACTACTGCCCGAATTATTGCCAAAACTATCAATTGTCTTGATATCAATGTGCAAAACACTGCCATTGCTTGTGGAAAATGTAAAAACTGCCTCGATATCAATAAATCTCAACACCCCGATATTATCGAAATTAATGCCGCCGATCATCGTGGCATCGAAGACATACGCGAATTAATAGCAACTGCAATTTATACCCCTATTTTTGCCAAATATAAAGTATATATTATCGATGAAGTTCATATGCTTACCGAACCAGCTTTTAATTGCTTACTTAAACTTCTCGAAGAGCCTCCTGCACATGTAAAATTTATTTTAGCTACCACCGCAATTCGCGATGTGCCACAAACAATTTTATCCAGATGTCAAAAATTTAATCTTTCTGCATTAAGTTCTTTTGATATGGTAAATCATTTGCAAAAAATATTACAACACGAAAATTTCACTGCCGAAGAATCTGCTTTGCAACTAATTGCCAAAATATCCGAAGGTTCTGTAAGAGATGCTTTATCTTTTCTTGATCAAGCTTTAGCTATTAATTCTTACAAACAATTTTTACCTACTAAAATTGTTGCCGATATGCTTGGCTCTAATAACCAAGATCAAAATCTTACCTTAATTTCTGCTTTATTGCAAGGCAATATTAACGAATCTCTAAAAATTTTTCAACAAATTCAGCAAAGCAATTCTGATTTTATAATTATCGCCAAAGATTTACTCGAAATAATTCATAGTGTTTGTCTTGTTAAATTAAATATTAATAATAATTTTAATTATAGCCAAAGTCAACTTACCACCATAAAACAAATTGCCCATCAAACTACACTTAATCATTTACTTCGTTGCTGGCAACTCATTAATAAATCTATTGTCGAAATCAACAATAACCTACTTCCTGCTCTTGCTTTTGAAATTATGTTAATTAAAATTGTACATATTTTATCATTGCCTAATCTCAAACAAGCCTTACTTGATTTTAATCAACTAAATCATCCAAATCAAGAAAGCAACAATCTTGATAGCAAGCTTATTGATGAAATTTTACAAAGTTTTGAAGGAGCAAAAATTATTTAATTTTTCTATGATTTTAACCCTTTTTTTTGTGGCAATTGGTGGAGCTTTTGGCTCTTGTTTGCGGTTTTTATTAGGTTGGTATTTTACCTATAACATCAAAACTAATTCAATCGGCTATTCTTCTTTTCCATTGAATACTTTATTAATTAATACTCTTGGCTGTTTTTTAGCAGGTATTGCTTTTGCTTTTTTTAATTATCATTTAAACAACTACAATCTTAAAACTTTTATTTTAATTGGTTTTTTAGGCGGTTTTACCACTTTTTCGGCTTTTTCACTTGATTTCTTAAGATTATTTCTAGCAACTCAATATTGGCAAGCCATAATTTATGCCTTCTCTTCTCTATTTTTTTCGTTAGTTGCTGTATTTATTGGTTATTTTTTAGTAAAAATATGAAAAATAATTTAGAATGGTTATTTTTTCACCAACCCCTGCCCTACCTAAATACCATCAAAAAAATGGAAGAGCAAGTTGATTTAATCATTAATAAACAAGCAAAAAATCAAATTTGGGTTTTAGAACATCCACATCTTTATACAGCAGGAATAAGCTCTCAACCTTCTGATTTACTTAATAATTCGGCAGAAATACCAGTTTACCAAACTAATCGCGGAGGCAAATACACTTATCACGGTCCTGGCATTAAAATTGTTTATGTTTTATTTGATTTAAAACAATTTTTTTCACAAGCACCTGATATCGCTAGTTTTGTAAATTTTTTACAACAATGGGTTATTCACACTTTACAAAAATTTCATATTTCCGCTGAAATAAAAAAAGAAAGAGTCGGAATTTGGGTGCAGAATCAAAACCAAGAACAAAAAATTTCGGCAATAGGTATCAAATTAAAAAAATGGGTAAGTTATCATGGTATTGCTATTAATTTAAATCCAGATCTGAATTATTTTCAAAATATTGTGCCATGCGGTTTATCTTGGCAAAAATATGGAGTTACTTCAATAAAACAGCTTCAACCAAATTGTCTACTTGAAAATTTTAATCAATACCTACAAGATAGCTTTGATAATGTCATGAGTTTTGTTGATCGCTAATTCCTTGGGCTTGCATTAAAATATCTTTGGCAATAGGAGCAGCCGCCATTGAACCACTTTTACCATGCTCAACTACCACCGCAACCGCATATTGCGGATCATGAATTGGAGCATAACCCACAAAAATAGCATGATTAGCATAAGTAAAAGTTTCTTCTTTGGTCATTTCTTTTTCTCTTTTTGAAATTACTTGCGAAGTGCCAGTTTTGCCAGCCATTTCAAAGCCAACAAGATCGATTCTTTTGCCATATGCCGTGCCACCTGGTTGATTTACTACTTTTTTCATACCTTCTTGCACAATTTTGAGATGCTGTTTATTTACCAAGGGATGATTTTGTAAAGCATCGAATTGTTTAAAAATGTTGTTGTTGCGAATTAAATATGGTTTAATCGGAATGCCACCATTAGCTATTCTGGCGGTAATTATTGCCATTTGTAGCGGACTTGCCAAAACATTTCCTTGCCCTATGGCAGTGTTTAAAGTATCGCCTTTTACCCAAGGTTGTTTAAAAACTTTTTTCTTCCAATCTTCGTTTGGCACCAAGCCCGCTTTAACACCGCTTAAACTAATATCAAACTTTTCACCGTAACCAAATTTTTTTGCCATCGCCACAATTTTTTCGTAACCAATTTGATTAGCAATGGTAAAAAAATAAGTGTTGCAAGAGTGCATAATTGCATCAACCAAATTAAGAGATCCGTGCCCACCTTCTTTCCAGCAGTGAAAAGTTCGTTTGCCTAGTTGATAAGAGCCATTGCAAAAAATATAATTATTAGGGTTGTAGCCATTTTCAAGGGCAGCTAAAGCAACCATTAATTTAAAGGTAGATCCTGGGGCATAAAGAGCTGAAATAGGCTTGTTATTGAGTGGTTTTTTAGGATCGGAAGTGAGTTGTTGCCAATATTCTTTAGAAACTCCTTCCACAAAATTGTTTGGATCAAAAGATGGTGAAGAGGCATAAGCTAAAATCTCGCCTGTTTTTACATCAATAACCACTGCCGAAGCGGTATCGTTTTTAATTCTGTCGGTTACAAATTTTTGCAAACCAAAATTGATGGTAAGATTAATTCTGAAACCTTCATTATATTGCTTATAATCAAGAGTTCGAAGCGGAACTTCATGAACATTTACTTCGACATATTTTATGCCATATTCACCGCGTAAAGCAGTGTCAAAAGTTTTTTCTATTCCAAAAGAACCAATGCGAAAATCTGGATGCATAAATAAGTTTTTATTATTTTCGGCAGTAAGATTGTTGGTAGGTAATTTTTCGATTTGTTTTTCAGAAGGTAAAGAAACATAGCCTAAAAAATGAGCTGTTTCATAAGGATAAGGATATTTTCTAATAATGCCA
>JACCDP010614269.1_pt1 | contig 19147 bp, 23 predicted proteins | sample 7445841 | NCBI WGS metagenome assembly JACCDP01 (sample SAMN15323441, study PRJNA562643) | freshwater metagenome | isolation source: river surface water | place: USA:Blue River Watershed | collected 2017-08-17
CTTGATGAATCCAATGTTGTCCAGACCGAACGAGTCCAGTGTTCGCATTTCCACATTCACCGATTTGGATGTGCGACCAAACCCATAACAACTGTTGCCCCCTCCGTCCGGCGAGTGCTCGTAATACAAAACAGTCTCGCATTCGTTCCCTAGCGCGTACCGATGCGGTGTAATACGGTCATGAAGGTCTTGGAGCGCAATGTTGGCGCATAAGTAGTTGAACGTCTTGGGTGAGCACTCAAATGCGTGAACACCGGCACACCGCTTCGCAAAGGCCAGAGAGTACGTCCCCACGTGTGCACCAATATCCAAAAACACTGTGCTGGGGTCAATGAGACTCACCGCCCAGTCCAAGATTCGTTGCTCATAGGATCCTTGTAGCGCAAAGTCGTACGCAATGTCTACGCTATCGGGCATGAGAAGACCATCTTTCCGAAGCATTTGAAACACCGGGTCGTTCGTCCGCAACGACGCCTCACGGAGGTAGAACATGGTTGTATTGACAGTGGCGTTCGTAAGTTACAAGTCCAAAGCGGGCAGTTCAGACTTGGGTGGGTCTACGGGCTTGGTCCCATTCTTGCGATGCTCCAGGACCTCGTCCCAGAACTCGCGAAGCTTGGGCAAGACTGTCGGCAACCAGTTGGGGTCTTTCTGCACGAAATCCTCCTTGATAGACTGGAGTATCCAGTAGACCATCTGACAATTCTCGGCGTCCACCTCTTCATCGTACACCACCTTGCCGTCGTCGTAAACTGCGAAGAAGCCCTTGGTTCCTGTGGTGCGCTTCCACTCGGTATAATTCACCTGCTTGAAGCGAAACTCTACATACTCACACTCGTCAATGCCCGTGCACTCCATCTGCATCTGCATCTGGTGGACGTAGCCTGCTGGGATTTCGTCGCCCGGCTTTCGGCTCATGGGACATTTGAACTCCACCAGACGGCCGTAGCGCCGCGGGTCATCGGCATTCGGCACAATCAACCCGTCGGGCGATGCGCCCATGAACGAGTAGACGGGATGCTGAACACACGACACGTCCGTGATGGTGCAGTTGGTGCGCTCTTCGTAGATGCGCTTGGCCACCGGTTCAAAGCGCGTTCCCCACGCCAGGGCGGGAATGGGAGGACCCGTGCCTTCCTTGCGAGGCTCCAGCTTGCGCATCATCACTTCCTTGCGTCCTGCCTCTGTCCCGAGGACTTGGTACACTTCCGAGGCCGTAATCATTTCTCCCCGCTTGGAGTGCCAGGCGTCTGTGCGTTGGTCATTGGCACCGTACATGCGGAGGACTCGTTCATAAAATCGGTCACGCATCCACAAGCGCCCGACATCTCCAGACATGAGCCGGTCCCCAGCGGACACGATCTCACGCCAGAGTCGGGTGTAGGAGAGACCGGGCTGTTGGGTCTTACAGAAGAGAGCAAAGTGCTTGAGCCGTTGGCGCATGTGGGTATACGGACGATTGTCGAGAAGCCACTCCGCAAGTCGGTCGTCCATTGATCGTCTTTGGTCTCACCACTCGAAAGTTCGTTTTCTAGGGGCGTATACTCGGGCACCTCCGTACCTTCCAGAATACGCTTCTCGTTGGCTAGCTCCTCCTTCATTTTGTCCACAATATCGGTCAGCTCAGCAGTGAAGGGCTCAATTTCCTCCAGACCGCAACCCAGATTGCTAAGGTAGAGTCCCACTGCGTTCAATTGCGACGGCGTGTCCAAATCATTCCGCTGCTGAACATAGGCCTCCATGTTCTCTTCTTAGAAATCTCTTCTAAACCCATTTTCAATGAATAACCGCAACACGGGTATGGAGATTCAGAGCAAGGAGCAACTCGTACTTCACCGGCTGTCCACCTTTTACGGCAACGAGGCGACCCTTGCGCGCGTGCGTTCGATTCTGCTGGGCGAGTCCAAGATGAGCCTGCGTCTGGTAGACTGGCTGGTGACCAACTATGCGAAGAAGCACAATGTGTCCTACATGACCAAGAACGGCCGCCATGTGATTGTGTACCTTGCGTACAAGGCACATCTGAAGGCGTACAGCAAAAAGATGTTTGACCCCTTCTGTCGGTGGAAGCGCATCCAGTTCCTGGGCATGAACACGACAGTAGGCCAGCTGAACTTTTTCGAGTGGGCGATTCAGGACGAGGTGCTGGATTACCTAGAGGAGCACTATGAGGATGTTCAGAAGGATATGGACGAGTGTTCGACGACGATTGCGCCCAAGGATGGGGAGCGTCGGAAACGCCATGAGTTGTCTCGTTCGGCCACCAAGTCCATGTGCATGCACTCGGTCACGGTACGGGTTTCGTTTGACTAGACTGCGAACAATGTTGCGCAACAGCAATGCAGTCGGACCTGGTTCCTGGCTTTGTCTATCGTGACATAGGCACCGACATTACGGAGACGGATATTGATGTTGTGTCCGACCTCTGGACTATTGATGGGCGTGAAGTGTACCGTGGCAGCAAAGATCCCCGATACACCCATGCGAACGTCTACTGGCTGTACTCGGAGAATCTGGAGCGTGTGGGATTGTCGGAGCACACCCTCACGGACCAAGCGGATTTCCGTGTGCTGTGGATGCGGGACACGGAGTTTGGCACCTTTTTGGGTGAGGATGGATGGGAGCGCGGCGAGGATCTGTGGTCACAGCTGCCTCGGCACGTATTTGATCGGTTTGTCAATGAGGGCTGGACGGTACCCGAAGCCTTTCTCGAGCAGTGTCTCCACGGCCCTTTGCGCGTGGTCACGGTAGGCATGCTGGAGCGCCTGCCTACTGTCTACACATGCTCCAAGTGTGGCAAAAAGTCACTGAAGCCGTCCAAGGGGTGCGCGTTGACCGAAGCGCCTCTGGACTTCCCCCAAAGGGAAAAGGTGTTTTTTGTTGATTTTGATATGGTTGTTCATCGCCCACCCGTAGCGACTCGTGTTTGGGATCTGCTTACACCGCACCCGCAGCCACCTTCACCGCATGGCGGCGGCGATTCGCAGCCGGGGCAGGCGTCGGCGCAGGCGCAGGCGCAGACGTCAGCGGCACAGTGACCTCCTCGTTGGACTCCAGTCGCGCAATCTCCTCCTCCAGCGCCTGGTCCTCGGGCGACACGAACACTGCGGGAGCCGCAGCACCGCCCGCGGCTGCCGGCGCACGGATCTCCTCCTCAATCTCGTCCTTGAACACATCGGCAGCCGTCAGACGCTGAGGCGGGCTCACCTTGGCGTACGTGATACGCCACGTCACACCGAAGCCCGTGCCCGTGATGTAGATGCTGGGCGTCACCACAATGCTGGCCTCGCAGCGCTTGGGGAACACCGACGCCAGATTGTCAATGTCCACCTCCACACGCTTGCCCAGGTGGTCCGTCACATCCATCGCCACCTCGCCGCTGTACACCGGCACCTTCATCTTCAGGCTCGGCGGGTACTTGCCCGTGGGCACCCACTCGCCATTCACCTTCTCCACTGAGGGCGACAGGAACGCCTTCATCGTGTCGCGCAGCACCTCCAGAGAGCGGTCCTTGCCGAAGATCTTCTTGGAGTTCTTGGCGCAGTGCTGGAGCACGCCCTCCTGGAGGTCCAGCAGGAAGTTGTAGAGCGTGCCCGTGGAGCCCAGGTCGGCGCTCGCACGCTCCTTGGCGTACGCATCACACCCACGCAGGCTTACGCTCATCGTGTAGGTGGTGCCGTTCTCATTCTCACGGATGTTGACACCCATAGGATACACAGCCTTCTCGAGTCGGATCTGCAGATTCTGGCCGTTGTACTTGATGGGAATGCTCTTGCCGCCCGCCTTGTTTGCGCGGACCTCGCCGAAAGACACCAGGGAGAAGTTCAGGTTGTTCTGAGGGACGATTGCAGTGGTGGACATCTTGTATTGCTTGGTTGTACCTTCCATGGTCCGGCCGGTCGAGAATCCGTTTTGGCCGCATAGTTCCACTTTCAAGAACCCTCTCATGTGAACACAATATGAATCGATGTGCGTCGGTACGAAAGAAGAATTCACTTGATCCGTGTCCATGCTATGCGTTGCGCGGACACACACTGTGTGGACGCCACGCCAAGATGTCTACGCCTGTGCTCTGGGCTGACGTATTTCGCCCTACCGCACCTCGATTGGTGCGTGCCCAGGCCCGCATCCGTGGATGGTTGGTTCGGAGTCGTTTAGCTCTCGCCGGACCTGGCGTGCTGAACCGCAAAGTGGTCACGAACGACGAAGACTTGGTGACATGTGTTTCAAAACAAGACATTCATCCATGGACATATTTTGGCTTCGAAGAGAATGGGAAAGTCTGGGGATTTGCGTTTTCCACGCTGTGGACATGGTGTCGGCAATCCATGGACCCTACAAATCCGTACACAAAAGTGCCGCTCTCTCAGGAGACCCGGCGGCGACTGCGGGATATGTGGGCGTATCGTCACCGGCACACATTGATGCTTCCCATCGAATCTCTCAATCCTGTGGATCGCCTCCGACAGCGCTGGACCATACTGACACAACTGTTCCGCGACAATGGGTTCATAGATGTGCACCCCGAGAACTTCCTTCGGTTTACGAGCAGCGAGTACCACACCATGTTCATGCTCCTTCATCAAGACCTGCTCATTGTGCTTGATGACCAGGATCCTCATCGCGAGAAGATCTTGCGGTATTGTCGGCGGGGCATGACAATTCATCCGCCCAGACCGTCGGCACAGTACATTCTCCAATCCACCTACATCCTGATGATCATTCTGTCGACGCCCAAGAACCCATACAGCCTGGTGTTTTCGATCTTGTCAGCCTTTTATCGGTGCTAAAACAGATTCGTGCGGTCCAAGAGAAGTGCTCCGTGCCCGACACCATGAACATCTTCATCCTTGCCTTCGACGCCCGTGTGGCGGCCCAATTCCACTGCGACAAGCATGTGGTCAAGATGATCCTCGAGTCCGCCCAGCTTCTCTACTGTGCGCACTGGATGACGAACATGAGCCGTTTACCGGCAAATGCTTACCGCAAAACCCATTCCAACCATCCGTGTGCCATCTGGGCTCGCGAATCGTTGGACAATTACACGTGGCTGTGCGATCTCGCTCTTGCCTTGTGCGCCGAATACACCTTCCGTTACGGCAAAATCCACAAGACCCAAGCCCACATTGCGTGGCTCACCGCAAACCCTCCGACATTGCCCAAGATCGGCATCACGCTCATTCGCCAAGCGATGCCGGACATGTACAAACGCCCCAACCCCGTCGAGGCCTACCGCGCTTACTATCTTGGCGCCAAGACCCGCATGCTTACCTATACAAAGCGTCCTGCACCGTGCTTTGTTGCTGACACTCGTCCAGCAGCTCTCGAGCGTCCTGCAGTACCTTGACTCGTGCCGGAGTCAAGAAGCCATTGAGAATCTTGGAGTCGCGTACGTCACATGTGCGAATGGCGGTCACCAGCAGGAAGTAGCGAGCGTCCAAGTTGACATACTCCTCGAAGGTGATTTCGTCTCGAGCGAGCACATAGTCGTAGTAGGCCTTGAGCTGATCGTAAGCGACCTCGACGGCGCGTACCAGAATATCCATTGGGTCGCCGGGGGGTGGGTATGAACATTTTCGTTTTGCGAACCGATTTACATGACCGCCGTGCGTAACAATCATAACAAGCGCGTTCAAAATGTCCACCACTGCTTCTCAGTCTAAGGCAAACAAGAACATGGCCCCGAAGAAGTCCGAGTCTGTGCCCGCTGCTCCTGCCCCCGCGCCTGCGGCTGCGCCCGCGAAGGCTGCGGCCAAGCCCAAGTCCGCCAAGGCGGCTGCCCCCAAGGTGTCCAAGGCCGAGGTGGTGGTGCCGACGGTGGCGGCTGTGCCCGCTGTGGCGCCTGCCGCGCCCGTGGCGGTGGCCTCGTCTGAGGCGCTGCTGGCGACGCTGACGGAGCAGCTGAAGGCTCTGTCTGCCGAGTTCACGACCAAGGTGCGCGAGGCGGTGAAGTCCGTGCAGGAGGCGTCCAAGGCGGCCAAGAAGGAGCAGCGTGACTCCAAGAAGAAGCGCAAGGTGTCCCCCGAGGAGATGACGCCCGAGCAGCGCAAGGCGTGGGAGGCCCGCCGCGCGAACAACGCGTTCCTGAAGCCCAAGGCTCTGTCCCCCGAGCTGTGCGCCTTCATGGGCATCGCCGCCGGTTCCCAGCGCTCCCAGACGCAGGTGACCAAGTTCATCTCGGACTACGTGAAGTCGCACTCGTGCTACGACCCGCAGTTCAAGCGCCGCATCCTGCCCAACGCCGCCCTGGCGAAGCTGCTGCGCGTGGATGACAAGACGGAGGTGACGTACCTGAATCTGCAGAAGTTCCTGAAGGTCCACTTCACCAAGGCTTAAGGCAAAACTGAGCGTACTGTGGCACGCGAACGACGAACAACCAAAGGGCGTCTCTCGGTGACGGTGGGACGTTCCACTATGCGTGTATACATACATTGAACGGCAACGCATAGCGCAAGACCGCTCAGCCCCAAAAGAAACCCCAGTCCAGCAGGGTCCATTTGTTGGATACAAACACGCAAACATCCGCTAGGATACCCTAGACGATGTTTTCGTATCTATAGACAAGATGGCTCGTCGGTACATGACCCGCCGCAAGCGCGGAGGCGATGATAACAAAAAGAGCCAGCGCAAGTCTGCGATTGATATGCTGTCCGCGTCGGACAAGAAAGATGAGGCATTCCCTGCTGCGGAAGGTGTTGGAAAGGGCTTTGTGTCACTGGTAGAAGCCCGTGCGGCTCGCGAGCGCGCAAAGGAGCTTGAGGCTCTGCGTGCTCAGCGCCCCGTCTCGCGTCCCTCCTCTCCTACTCCTGAGGAAGGCGGTCGTCGTCGCCGTCGTCGTGTGACGCGTCGTCGTCGTTAAACACTCGTGGTAATCCATTCGTGAGGCATTTCCAAGTACAACATCGTTGAAAAGAAGGGCGACATCCGCTCATCGAGAACCAGCGCACGCTGCTTGTCGTTTTCGCGGAGGACCTTGGCCAGTCGACGCAAGACCGCACCCTTTTCCACCAGGGGCTTGACACGGACCTTGCAGACACCCTTGCCCTTTTCCACCTTCCAACCACACAGATTGGACTTGTTACAGGCGTCCTTGTCCGAGAACTGACCACACGGCGTCCGCACCTTGTTCACAAACTCCACGGGACTCTTGGTCGTGTCCTCGTACGCCTCTGCCTTGAACCACTTCTCCAGCTCCTTTAGGAGAGTGTCTGACTTGGTCTCAATGGCTGTGCGCAACGACTCGTAGTCGTCGGTCTGGACATCCTTGGACAGTGTGAACAGCAAGAACTCGTAGATCTCGGACGCATAGGAGATGTCTTCTGCTAGCTTGCGGTCTGCCAGATTGGGACCCGCGTCCACCAACATGGACTCGCCTTTTCTGCGCACCGTGTGCGTAATCTCACTCGGTGGCGTTGCCTCACCGGCTTCCGGCTGGACAGGGACACGGAACCCCGACGCAAGTTCCAATTCCACTACGGGTCCAGCAACGTCCGTCATTGCTCGACGGACCGCAAACATGGCATGCTTTGCGTCTGCCAAGAACGCCTTGGACGAGGCCACTGTCGGCAGTTCCTCGTCACGAATGTCAGCATACCCGTTGCGTACGGGGACACCACGATCAGGAGGCACATTGGACGGCTGAATGGGCAAGATGACCTCGCCGGGTACAAATGCGGCTTGGATGCGCTTGAAGGGATCTAGAATGACCTGGTACTCCGCTTTGCCTTTGGCTTGGAGTTCTGCTACAGCATCGGCCAACATGGGCGCATTGATGGCGCACGCACGCGCATGGCGTTCGCGCAAGATAGGCAGGGTCTCCGAAAAGACAGGCTTGCGAAGATCGGCAGTGTATTCACTCTTGTACGCCTTCTTTTCCTTGACACGATGGACCTGGGCAAGCACGGTGGTGTCAAGCAACACAATCGTGCGCGACGATGCGCCGACACTCTCCGACCAAAACCCGCAAATCACCTGACCCGATGCCATGTCCACACGAATCACCTCGCACTTGAGGAACGACGTCACATACTCCAATTCTTCCAGCAAGGACAGCTCGCCGTGCTGGTAGGCATGATCAATGGAGGACACAATGCGATCCACCTCCGTATCGCCGGCACCACGTCCCTTCCACGTGCGGAAGAAGGAGCACTGGAGCAAGTTGTCCTTGGCATCACGAGGCCGCGCAATCGGTGTCTTGTCGTTCAGGATCGTCGGTAGCGTCTTGGACGGACGACCCAACCCTACACGGAAAATGTCCTTCTCTTCTGCTCCAATGCGTCCCTTCTTGACCGTGGTGGCGTACGATGTCTTGATGCTCAGTCGATCTGCCAATTCGGCAGACAGATACGCGAGACGCAGAGGAGGCACTGACGCGGTGGATGCGTCCAGTACGTACGTGGCCTCTTCCTTGGGCGCCAACACTTCCGTAGACGACATGGGCGTCTGAAAACAGCAGGGAATCTTGCGTTTGTTAATGCCCGACACCTGCTTGATATAGTCCGGGTACTTGGCCACCGCATCGCGCTTGATCACTGGGAACTCTACCGTGTCAAGGTTGTCGGCCGTACGCACCTTGCCGGCACAGACCGGACACCGCTGTTCGCCATCACCGCCCGTCACCAGTTGATCCTCTCGCAAGGGGATTTCGTCACGCATGCACCAATATGGCGGGCAAATCACCGTGCCTGCGGGATCGGTCAGCTCCAAACGCTCATTGGCAGGAACACCCGAGAAGTCATAGTCCGGTCCAATGCGAGCCTTGTCATCCGCCGTCAACACCACTGCTTGCTTGGGCTTGTCGCACTTGCTCGGGTAAATGGACTTGTCAAACGTGGCTGGGTCAAAGCTCTGGAGACGGTTGTTGAAGTAGTTGTAGGTACCGACTGCGCGAGACACTACCTTGACTTTGCGTGTCTTGGGAGCTGCTGCTGGAGCTTCTTCGTCTTCGGGAGCAGCGGGGACCTCAGCACCTTCGCCCTCAGGCTCAAACTCAAGCAGGGCAGTGAATTCGTCGTCTGCCACAAACTCACCCTCCATCTGAAGCTCCTGCTGGGGCACTGCGACCTTGGCCACTACGGTCTCCATGCGCTTGGGACACACCAACTCCAAGTTGGAATCCGAATCGTCAGGCGCTGTCAGCACATACCGCAGGATGTCCACATAGTGAAGTGTCCGGTCCAAGTTGGTGACAAACTTGATGATGACTTCCTTGGGCGCAAACTTAATGGTGGGATACGCCTTGAGCGTCTTTTCCAAATTCAAATCCTCCAGACGCTCGGCAATCTGCCCAAACACCTCCTGGGCTTCCGGCAGAGGAATGCCCATCTGCGTGGCCAAGTACTCGGGCGTACGTTCCGCATCTTCTTGCGACAGTGCTTGGAGGGCTTGGAGTTCCCGAGGGCTGATGTCGTCAGTGGTGTGCTCGGCGCGCAACAGGCGGAACGTATCATTCTGGAAGCCAAAGAGCGTCTGGAGACACGGGAAGCGCAACATGTCAAACTCGGTGATGTCCTTGGCGTACGTGGCTACCACTGACATGTCCGACAACTCCCACCGTGGAATCTCAATGTCCGTCATTGCCAGAAACGGCGTCAGCGCATCCAGCGTCTTCATCCACTCGAACGCATCCTTCGCCATCTCCTCCAGTGTCTCCTTCGACCCCTTGCCACGCCGAATGTCCACCGTGATGTCCTTGTCCGTCACGGCAATACGGTCAAACGAAGTGCGAGACGTGCCACGGTACAGCAGAAGCGTAGGGCGACGACGTTGAGGTTGCGTATTGGTCGTCCAGCTCTTCCACATGGGAATGTCCAGCAAGGGCGTCTTCTCCACCGGATCGGTGACAAAGAACTTGTGACGCGTCGTCTCTGTCTTGGCGGTGAAGTAGCCAATGTAGGGTGTGGTCTTGTTCACCGTCATGCCGTAGAAGATCTGCTCGAACCGAGTGCGAGGCGCAGAAAAGCGGGTGGACAGCAAAGGAATGTACCACTTGGCCCGCACGATGGACATCGTCTCGTGCTTGGGCGTGTCCAGCTTCAGCAGAGTCTCCAGCCGATTGTGCGCAGTCGTGATGCTGTCGCGCAGGGACTCAATGTTCGGAGGCGTATCGGGGCGCAGACGAGGGTAGTAGTTGAGCTTGATGCTGGGAGATGCGCCATCCGGTACAGGCGTAGCACGGATCTCGGCGACCTCATACGAGTGAAGCGTTTCAAAAAGGCTCTGGACTTGCGGGTTGGGACGAGACGCAGCTCGGAGCTGGGGCAGGTCCTGCGGAGGCAGCGGCAGGACAAAAGACTTGATGTCGTCCACGCCCAGAATGCGCCACTCCACAAAGTCCGTGTCGGGATCAAAAATCGGGCGCAAGTCATCGGGCACTTCCTCCCATTCGTCTTTGGTGACGTCGCGAGCGGCAACACCGGAGCCCGGGCGCACCTGATCAATATAGGTCTTGAGGCTTGCGGCCGGAATCGTCATGCCATCGAATGACAAACGGAAAAACAGGTCCGACCAGTTCTTGGGGTTGGTGGCGTAGTACTCCTTGGGGAGCTCCGCCTTCACCTCAATGAACAGTCGATCGGGGTGCGAATTCACCGCCAGGGCGACGGTTTGGCGCACGGTCTCAATCGTGTCGTCCTCAAAGAACGACACCGATTGGAGACTGCCGGACACGGGCACGGTCTTCATTACTCATTGTGCGGATTCAATTCCGCGTGGTGCGTGCGCCGGTCCCACTCCAAGTTCAGAAGGTCCATGCGCGTCCGCGCCCAGACGCCAATGTCGTCGTTGCGGTCGGTGTCTTCGCGGGTGTATTCAATGTCCTCCAGCAGGTCGTCGTTGGTCATCACACGGATCTGTTTGAGCTGGTTGCGGATGGACCGGGGGTAACCGTCGGGAATGTCGGCATCAGACACCTGATGAAGCCACCGCACTGCGGTCCCGAGGATGCGGTACATGTAGTCTTGGTCTGTCTCGCCGTCCATTTGGGCGATCGGGACAGTCTTGAGTTGGTCGTCGGAGCTGATGTAAGTGTAGGTCGCCATGGTGTCCGGGGACACGACCCTTTGACCTGGACTTCACAAATCCATTTTAGAGGGGAGTGTCCGTGATGGTCATTCCGCAGTAGGGGGTGGGCGTGTGGGCGTAATTCACCGGTTGCCAGATACCAATCTGGACGGCGTCGTGGAGCATGCGCTTGAAGTTGTTCCAGAACTCTTGCGTGTGCCCAATCGTCTCCGTCATCAAGTGTGCCATCTCGTGAAGCATGACGAACATAACAGTATTGGTCTCGATCAAGGGGTATTGGGGTGCCTTGGTCTTGTCCCGCAGACACACCACAATCTTCTGACCCTTGTTCTCGCTGTACGACGTGTCGGGAGACTGCATGTCGTTCTCCACAAACACATCCGGCGAAAAGCGTTCAACAAACCGGGCGACGGCGGGGTCTTGTGCGACATTCGGCGTCGTCTTGTAGTACTCGTGGAGCTTGACGAGGTTGGCACGAATGGTTGCCATCGTCTCCACGGCCTTCTCCTTGTTGGGGAGATTCTGCATTTCATACATCTGTCCGTCAGGTCCCGTCATGCGCAAGGTATTCCGAGGACCTTGCGTCACAGCATAGGCGAGGGCGGCACCAATGCCCACGGCGGCGATGGGAAACATTGTTTAGAGGGGAGGAAGGAGTTTACGCCGTCAGACCCTCCAGAGAGCGCGACGTCTTGAAGGGGTCGGGGTCGATGGTGGTGTTCAGGAAGGGACCCACCTTGGACTGGGGGTTCGGCAGCTCCGAACGGATGTCCCACGACGCATTGCGGTTCGTCTGCGAGATGCCCACAATGTTGATGTTCGAGTGGTAGCCCGCCTGGAGGAAGTTCTGACCCTTCAGATCCTCCGCACCCACGGGGTTCACGGCGGCCCACGAGGCGCCAATCTCACCCTTCGGCAGCAGCTCCGAGGACGACAGGGTCGTCTCCTGGTACGTCTGCTGGCTCGAGGGCGTGCGGCTCTGCATGCCCTGCACCGACGCGGCATTGCCACCCACGCCGTGGGGCAGCTTCATGTAGGGGCCCGACTCAGACAGGGGCGCGACGCTGCCCGTGCCACCCAGCTCCTCCGCCTTGTCCACCACGGCCACCTTGGCACCCGAGTAGGACGAAAACAAAACATAGAGAACGGCAACACCGGCCAGCACGAGACCCAGTCGGACCATCTTCGTCTGAGAGAGCTTCATCCTTGTGTATTTATGAAGTAGGGTAGACAAATTTCATGAGCAAACTTGTTGAGTCGTTTCTTGCCGACGCCGTCCAACGCGTGGCGACCCCCGAGGCCAAGGCCGCCATTCAGGCACACATTCTTTCCCCCTTGGTGGCTCTGATTCTGGAGACACTAAGTCCGTACCTCCTCGGCTTCGGCGTTGTCTGGACGCTCCTGCTTGGGGCTATTTTCATTCTCCTGCTGCGACGCCCCGTCGGTGGGGTACAGTAGCTCCACGAGCTCGTCGCGATGGAGGGACCAGAAGCCCCGAATGCCCTTGCGCTTGGCCTCGTCGCGCAGCTCGTGAATCGTGAGCTTCTCAATCTTAAAGGACATGGGGAGCTCAGGCATGGACAGCAACTGAATGAGCTGGAGACGCTTCATGATGTAGTACTGCTTGATCTTGCGCTCCTTGGCGCACTTCTTGAGGTCAACGAGAGACATCTGGGTGTAGTCCATTCTAGATGCCGGTCTCGGCGGGTGACCCCCACGAATCCATTTTGGAGCGGCGACGTATTTTTCCCGTGGCTACAGAACAATGAACAAGACGACTGTGGTGATTGCGTTCTTTGTAGCAGCCCTGCTGGCGGGTCTGTTCCTGCGCATGTCCATGAAGGCCGAGCCCAAGAAGACCGCGGAGGAGAAGACGAAGGAGACCTTCATGCAGCGTGAGCGTGGCATGCCGCTGGATATGCAGCCGGTTGCGGGTGTGTCTCCCGCAGAGGCCGCGTCGCCGATTCTGGGCATGGAGCCCAAGCCCGTGCCGCTGGCGCCGTACGACATGAGCAATGACACCGAGCTGTTCCAGTTTGAGGGCAACAAGGTCAGCGCCGACTGCTGCCCCAGCCCCTTCTCGACGGACCGTGGTTGCGTGTGCCTCACGGACAAGCAGGTCGCGGAGTTTAGTAGCAGAGGCGGAAATCGGGCTTAGACAATCCTCTACCCATAAACCCAAATGGAGCATATTCGCAACCTCGTGAATGCGTTCCGGGAGAAGCATCCCGGTCTCAAAGCGCGTGAGGACCTTTTCGCTCATCTTGAGCAGACGTTCCTACCGCATTTGCTTCGTGTGATCCAGAAGGACAACGCCCTGTTTGCTGAGCTGGAGCTCTTCCCGGGCATCAAGGTGGAGTGGGATGGCTCGGACGATTCGTGGAAGAAGTTTCACATGGCTCTGCTGTATTCCGTCCTCCACGGTGACCCCAAGGAGAAGTTTGGTGCGGTGTTTGATGCCATCAAGGGCGCGATGCCGGGTCAGGGTACTCAGCAGGCCGACGAGATTCAGCGCATCCTGGAAGATGAGCAGACCAAGTCGTCCATGTCCGAGATTCTGGAGCTGCTGATGGGCACTCGCCTCATCAGCCTGGTGGGCGACATTGTCCAGTCCATTCGGCTGGACGATCTCGACCTGAATCTGGAGAGCCCTGAGCAGATCCTGGAGATGCTCAAGAACCCCAAGGACTCGCCGGTGCTGAATGAGATCATGGACCGGGCCAAGAACATCCTGGAGGACCGCATTCAGACGGGCAAGCTGAACCCCCAGGAGTTGCGCCGCGACATTGAGCTCATCCGTGCCAAGTTCCAGTCGTCCTTTGGTAAGTACCTGAATGAGGCGATCCTTGGTGAGGAGGGTGGCAATACGACCGGCAATACGGCTCAGCAGATTCTGTCCAACCACCCCGATGCGCGTCGAGCCCGTATGATTGCGCGCCTACAGAAGCGTCAGCAACAAAAAGCTCGTGGTTCAAAGTAAGAAGAGATGTCGTCCGAGCCATTCTGGTATACGGAGCCCAGTGTCCTGTTTTCCAAGGACACCTGGTATGTATTCGTTCCTCAGCCCAACATGTCCGTCAAGGCGGCTCTCAACGCTGTGGTACGCTTTGCGGTGTACCTGTCGTTTCTGCTGACGCTGACGTCGCGCGACCCACTGTACCTGCTGTTCATCCCGACGGTGATGTTTGCCACTATTCTGCTGGAGTCGTGGTTCCCCAAGACCAAGAAGATTACGGAGAGCTTCGTGAGCTCGTACGAGGGTACGGAGCGCACGATGCCCGAGGCGGACAATCCGTTCATGAATGCGCCGCTGACGGACATTCTGGACAATCCCAACCGCCCTCCGGCGGCGGATGTGACGAGTCTACAGGTGCGTGACAAGGTCAATGCGGCCTTTGCGCAGACGTCCAATCTGTACATGGACACCAGCGACGTGTTTGACCTGGTGCAGGCTCAGCGCAACTTCCATACTGTGCCCGAGGATGACCACGGTGGCTTCCTCCAGTTCTTGGGCAAGAACGGTCAGGTCGGTAACCAGAAGCTCGGCTCAGAGGGCTTTGTAGTTGCGAAGGGTACGCTGAGTGAACTGCCGACGGGCACGCCGGGTACGGTGCCGACGGGAACGGCGCCCGCCTGATTTCACATCCAAGTCCTTCGCAAGCTTGTCCGCGTCCGTCTGCGCACCCTCCACGCGCTTCACCTCCTTTCCATCCACCTTCACCACAAACGTCGGAAACGCCGACACCCCGTCAGCAGGAGACACCTCCTTTGACTCGGTTTCCTCGACCTTCACACCACCCTTCTTCAGCGTCTTCTTGGCCTTTTCCCATGCCGGCCACGTGGCCTCGCAATGCGGGCATCCCGTCATGAAGAAGAACACTACGTGCGGGCGCTTGGACATTTATATGGAGAACTAGAAAATGGCGTGTATCACGTCTCTCGAGCAAAACAGCCTGGATGGCAAGTGGGTCGGACGCGATATTCGCACCAATCGCGCCTACAACTTCAACTCGTTGGCTGATTTCCGCCAGTATACCAAGTCGCTGGAGGAGCAGGGAACGTACTGTGCGCCTGTCACGCCCATCTACAACACGCAGTACACTCCTAGTGAGAATGCACAGCGCACGGGCTTCAAGGAGTTCACGCCTCGTGACCCGGCCAAGCAGGCCAAGTACTCAGCCATGTCGCCTGACTGGGAAGGCATTGCGTCATCGGAGGCGGCGATTGCCCGAGGCGATTACGATCTGGACATGGCCGAAAAGAACCGCGAGGATCTTCGTGCCAAACGCCCCCAGCCCAAGCTGGTCATGCCCGGCGAGGGACCGAAGCCCGAAGCCTCGTGGAATTGTAGCATCCAATAAGACAATGAGAGTGTGGGTTCTAGTGGTCCTGCTCGCGATAGCCGTGTTGGTGTATATCCGCAACTCGCGTGAACGGTATGTGGAAATTCCGGGACCCGGAAAACGTCCGTCGCTAGACGATCCGGCATGGCGCAGCAAGATTGATGCCGAAGCTCCTATCGGTGGAAGTGACGACGACTACGTTGCGGCACTCCAAGCCTTCTATGACAAAGTGTACTTTCCCATCCGGAGCAAGAACGAGTCCGCGGCACCCAAGGATACGGAGGTCGAAGAGTTCTTGAAGTCTAACACTTTCCCGAATGTGTCGAAGGACTCGTTGCGCCAAATCATTCTGTCGGGGTTTGCGGTCGACAAGACGGTGTCGGCGGCTGAGCGCGAGAAGAAGCAAGTCAAGTTCACGCCTACGGAAGCCCTTCAACCTCGTGATGGCGTGGATCAGGTGTATGGTCGCCGCCGTCAAGGCCTGTATGAGCCTGCGGACGACCGCCCTGCGTTGGTCTTCTCAGAAGGCGTGTACGAACCCACTCCACAGACAGAACCAAATCGACCGGGATTCTGGGATGACAAGTCGACGAGTTGGTCGCCTCAAGCCTTTGCGTCGGTGTGCGAGGGTGACGCATGCGCACAAAATGTTCTCTAAAGGACAATGAAAAAGGTTTGGGCCTGGGTTCTTCCGATTGTTATCGGACTCCTCTTGCTCTGGACAGTCGTGCGGGAGCGGTTTGTGGCTACACCGAGTATCAAGGCACCTAGCGCAGATATGTATGCACTTCCGTACGATCCGACAGAAACGGACCGTATTTGGGGGATGATATCGCCTGCGAACCGGGCAGCAATGGTTGCGTATTTCCGTGAGAACCCGAACAACATATCTCCGGGATTTCGCGATCAGCCCGTTGAAGACTTTGTAAAGCTTATGGTAGCGTCTCAGGTTGCTTATTTTTATCAAACTGTATACGCTCCGGCAACTACGCCCATTACAACCGACCAGGTAACCAAGTTTGTTCAGGACTATACATCTCAAATAGTTGGAGCAGACAAAGGCCTTGCGCCCGGACTAACTGAAGTTCTCAATACGTATTTTGTCAAACAGAGCGGTATGGGCATCAGCGCACAGACGGGATATGCAGATATCCTCACCGACTTGGGTCAGGGACCGGGCTACCTGCAGACTGCACCGTCTCCCAACCCGCCACCGCCCACTGGGTTCTACAAGACAGGCGAACTGAGCCCGTACGGCGGTGGTGGTTACGACGTGCCGGACACGGGTAGTGTTCCGGGAGGAGGCAAGGGAACGCAGACGGGAACAACTACGGGCGGCACGTCAACGTCTTCCTATGGTCCGACAAGCGGGGGCGTTAGCACGGGTGGCGGAACCACGGGTGGCGGTACGTCCACGTCATCCCTCGGACCGACGAGTGGAAATGCTACGGCAAGCAGTCGGTCCAAGCAGGTGTTTGGTCCCGTGTACACGGCAAAGGGACCCGGTAGATCGGGCAATCCTGGCGACTCGACCAAGACCAACCAGTATCCCGAACTGATGGGTGGGTTTGTGGACACGTCTACGCGCATTCCGGGCGTAGGTGTAGTTGCGCCGTCCAAGAACTGGTTGCTGACCATGGATGGTTCTTTGCCGTCCTCGTGTTCGCTGGGCTCCGATGCGAATTCGTCCTTCTTCCCGACATCGCGGTGCCCGGGAGACATGGATGTGATCCCGGACCCGTACCGCCTGGCACGCAACTATTCAACGGCAACCTACTCCTCCAAAACGGAACCCGTTCCATTCCTGACAGACTTTTCAGCATTCCTCAAGTAAAGATGTTCGGCCTTCGCAACAAGAACGGCTCCTGCTGGATCAACGCAGCTCTCCAAGCCGTCTTCCGCATTCCCGACGTCCAATCCCGTTTCAATGATGGAAATGAAGATGGTGCCAATCCTGTGGAGACCTGCCTCGCCGAGATCTGGGGCAGCAAGGGTGAGGAGGGACTGAAGTCTCTCTACGAGTGTGTCAAGGTGTCGCCGCACATGCCTGCAGGAGACGGCATCGGCGACTCGCACGAGCTCGTGAACTTCCTCGCCGACAAGGTTCCCTTCCTTGACAAGCTCTTGCGATTCAAGGTTGCGAACGTGATCAAGTGCAACCACTGCGCCTACACCGAAACCAAACACGATACCATGACCGAGTTCTCATTCGCGGCTACGCGGGCCAAGCAGACGGTGTCGGACGCGATTGGCGAGGCGGTGCGCGTGGTCTCCATTCCCGATTGGAAGTGTGACAAGTGTGGTGAGCGCGGATGTCACAAGCAGCTGCTCTTGGCCGAGTTCCCACAGGTCATGATGTTCCACCAGACGTCGATTGGTACATCTGTTTCCTACACGCCCATCCTCGTGCTAAACAAGATCCGCTACGCGCTCATGTCCGTGGTGTGCTTCACGGGCGGGCATTGGTTCACTTGGGGACGCAACTTGCCTCCAGGTCAGCCGTGGTATCAGTTGGATGATTCCCACGCACAGAGCTATGCAGGCAACTTCTTCCCACTCGCCGACAATATGCGTCTCCTCATGTATTATCGTCTCAATGAATAAGCAAGAATGTCGGGAACCAAACCCCCTGCGACGCCTGCGTCGGACCCGGCGAAGCCGGCGGCGCCAAGTGGCACCTCTACTGCCACCACAACGACCAACGCATCATCTCCGACTCTCTCGGACCGCTGGACCGGATTTGTGGACAGTCTGACGACGGGCAAGCCCATGTCCTCGCAGACCTATGGAGTGTTTGTGATCATCTTTTTGGTTGCTCTGTCTCTCATTGTTCTCATTTCGACGGGGTCTATCATTGCCGTCCTGGTGGTGTGGGCACTGATTGCGCTGATTGTCACTGTGCTTGCGTACTACGGCATCATCAAGTTGGAGAGTACGAAGGAGACGCCTCCGACTCCTGAGGCCAAGGTAACTCCGCCGGTAGCTGCCAATGGTGTGGGCCAGGAGGTGTTCCACATCAGCCAGAATCAGTTCACGTACGACGAAGCCCCTGCCGTGTGCGCGGCATACGGTAGTCAGCTGGCGACGCTGGAGCAGGTCATTGAGGCCTACAACAGCGGTGCCGAATGGTGCGGCTATGGCTGGTCGGCGGGTGGAATGGCGCTGTACCCCACGCAGAAGAAGACGTGGCAGGAGCTTCAGCTGGAGATTGATCCGGGCAAGCGCACGGCATGTGGTCGTCCGGGTGTGAATGGTGGCTACATGGACCCCTCGCTCAAGTTTGGCGTCAACTGCTTTGGCTTCAAGCCTCTGAATGAGGAATTCAAGCCTCCGGCACCTCTGCCGGGTGTAGATCGCCAGGCCTTCAATGACATGGTCAACAAGTTCAAGGAGATGCTCAATACTCTGGAGCTGTCGCCCTTCTCGCGCAGTGAGTGGTCGGGATACGATTCTACCCCGGCAGGTCAGGCAGCAGCTGCAGCACGCACGACGGGTGTGGCCGTGGCGTCACTGACCAAGGAGAAGTTCACCACGCAGTCGGCGCCGGGGTATGGCAGCCAGTTTCAGCAGGATCTCGGGCGACTGGTAGAGGAGTTTGAGCCCGCAGATCCCACGACGATTGAGGCGGCAAATACGGTTGCGGCGTACAATCCCAACGCGCCGTACGGCCTGCGTGGCAACCAGGGTCCTCAGGGTCCAGCGGGACCGATCGGTCCGGCGTCAACGGTTCCGGGTCCCAAGGGCGATCAGGGTCCCCAGGGTCCACAGGGTCCTGTGGGTCC
>JACCDP011239687.1_pt1 | contig 19136 bp, 29 predicted proteins | sample 7445841 | NCBI WGS metagenome assembly JACCDP01 (sample SAMN15323441, study PRJNA562643) | freshwater metagenome | isolation source: river surface water | place: USA:Blue River Watershed | collected 2017-08-17
CCTTTACTACCTGGCTTTCTCATTCTCTCGCCAGAACCTGCTGCAATGCGAGCACGTTTGGCATGAATGTTTGCGTATAAACCTTGTTTCATCTAACACCTCCAGCGTCTTCGAGCGGCCTTACCTCTTGGGCCAGACCATGATCTTGATCGTGCACAGAAACTCTTCTTCCTAGCCTTTTCTCTTGGCGTTGAAGGGTTAGGTGCAGGCGCTTGCAGATTAGAGCCTGTAGCCCTGTTATAGGCCTTCCTACCGGCCTCTGTCATGCCACCGCCTTCAGCTACTGACTGAAAGTGTCTACCCTTACCACGCGTTGTCTTTGCAATCGGGTTTGCCATGCTTACCTCATCATCAATGCTTCAGCTTCTCGACGCTTAGTCAGCCCTGGTAGCACTCTGCCTGCAGCCTTGTTCCATTTGCGGCACTCCACTGCTGCACCTTCCCAATCATTGGCATCAATACGTTTCTTGAAGGTCGAGATTCTGTAGTTGCCTAAGCCACAGTTATACGCCCAACTGATGACTGCAGCAATACGTCTAGGGCTTGCAGAAACAAGCCGCGGTGAGAGTCTTACCAGTCCGGAAACGAAGTGCCTGACATGTTCCTGAAGGGCAGTCTCAGCTTGTTCTTTTGTCCAGACAGTGTATTGCCTAATATCACGACCAGTAGCACCATAACCGATAGTCCAAGGGTCGCCACCAGTACCGGGGTCAGGATAAGCACAGCAATCGCCGTTAGGCAAACGTCGAGCATAACCTTCAAAGGGTTTGATGAGTACGTTGATGGCAAGCTCAATCGCTTCATTCACTTGTACTTCTCTATGCTGCGGCCAACAAACCAGAACGTGAGAATCATGGTGAAGAGTCCGAAGTCATCTTCATCCCAACACTTCACGATTACTTCATGCCACGGTGCATTGCTTTGAAACGCAAGAACAAGCGAAGCCGCCTTGACGGCAGCGTACATGCCAAATATCGCCCAGGTGATTCCAGGGCGTACCAAGGCAGAGATTCCAGCCACAAACCAACCTGCTGCTTGAGCCGTTTGACTCTGTTCTTCAAAGGCCGCTTTGATGGTGTCAAGTTGCTGAACACTATAGTCAACATACTTTTCTTCCATCTTAAAAGTGCCTCGCATCTTCTCAAGATCGGTCTGCAACTGAAACATGTTCAGCTCATGCTGGCGTTCGTTCTTTTTATCGAAAAACTTTAGAACCTCTGGTGCAAGCCGGAACAAACCACCAAATATGCTGCCAAGCAAACCACCTGAAAGCAGGTCAAACATTACTTGTTCAGAATCTGATCAATGCGTGTATGCGCTTTATCGGCTGTCATGTGTAAATGCTCAACCTTAGCCTTAAGCTCCGCCAGGTCTGAGCGAATAGCCACATAAGCACCAAACGCTCCAGCAGCAGCACCAATCAGGGCTTGTATGACTACTGACATTGACACTTCCATTTAGGACATCCCTTCGCCTGGTGTGATGTACAGGTTGTGCGTACCCGTATCAACGATGGCAGCAAAGTAGACCGGATTAGTTCCATTGGCCTGGCCGTTGGTAATCACAATTCTACTGTTGGGGGGAACGACAAATCCATACTCACCAGTACCAGACGTTGGTATTACCGCTGTAGTTCCGCTACTTGCACCTGTCTTTACAAAGATTTCATGGTTGCCATCGTTGTAAAGCGCAAACTGGTTAGCAGGCGTGTCAGCGTAGACAGCAACATTCGCAGATGTTGTCGTTACGCTTAAAAGGTAGGTCTTGCCAGTAGCAAGAAACGCAATATTATTTGCCACCTTTGTTCCCCCATTGCTGCGCTGCAGTCATGGTGCCATAGCATGGCGCACCATTGGTGAACTTAGGCTGGAAGTTAGGGTTGACCTGCTTGGTCGTGCCTTGGCTAGGCTTTAGCACCACCTGTTTGCTCACTACTTTCGTCATCGTCATCATGCTTTGTTTCCTTCATCAAGGATGGTAAAAACACTGTGATGGCAAAGATAAGCAATGCGGCGATCCGCTCATAACTCGGCCCCCACATTGTCCAGCAAGCTAAGGCAAAAGTCATCGACAACGCCAAGATTGTCAACACCCTCGCCACCACTAACTTCAAACTAATGCGTACTACCTTCAACAGAAGATTAGAATCCATGTTCAGCCTCATGGGGTTAATTAAGGTTATCTAGTCTACCTTAACTATCTTCATCTTCGTCTTCATCCATAAAGCCTCTACCCCAGTCAGCATCACTCGCTTTCAGGCGTATGGCTTCTAACTTCAATGCTCGATCAATAATCTTCGACTTATCGGTAAGGCTTGCTTCCGGGTCTGCCATGACTTCAGCCAAGAGTTTGCTTATCGCAGCCTCTAAGTCAGGGTTTATGCCCGACTGCTTACGCTTCACCGCATCATTCGGCGCTTAGGTTGGCGCTCAGGCATCTTGTTCATCGGCTGACGACCTAACGCACGTTGCGCTGCAAGCGAACCTGCAACCTCATTGCGTCCTGCCTCTGCTGCTTGCGCTTCCTGGCGCTTCATCTCTTTATTACCTTCTGCCTTCATCATGCCATCGTAGTTCATCGCATACCTCTCTTGGTTTTACGCGCTGTGGAATAGGCTATGGCCGCAGCCTGCTTGACTGCAGCTCTTTTACTGGCAGGTCGGCTTGTACCAATCTTGCCACTATCTTTGAATTTGCGCACCATCTCACCGATGTTGCCGGAAATAGTCTTTTGACTGCTACCTTTCTTAAGGGGCATTAGGCTCTCCTTTTGTTAGTTCTGCGGCGCCAACACCGGCGGCAACACGAGGGCTTCTCGGCATAGCGCCCTCCCTCATAAATGGAGCGCCTGTTCGTTGAACAAATCTTGCTCCTGGCGTCCTAGTAAGAGCGGATGCAATTTCAGGAGCTGCCATACCAAGCCCGGTGCCAATAGCCATACCCACTGGGCCTTGAGCTGCATATCCTAAACCGCCACCAATTGCTGCTCTGCTAAACCTAGTCAATGCTTTAGCCGCTTTAGTAGCAGCATCTTCTCCAGCCTCGGCGCCTCTTGGCATTTGCGGTTCAAAAATTCCTCGCAACTTAAACTGTCTTCCAAGCTCACCAAGACCGGCAACAGGATTTGTGCTTTGGCCTCTAGAAAATAAAGCGTCTTTTTGCAAAAGATACTTGCCTAATCTTTCAGGCGATAAGTTTCCATTTGGATCAATACCACCTCTTCGATACAAATCGTTCAACGTCGCTGCGGCTCGATATTGAGTCCTAGCTTGTTGCAACGCCACTTGTTGCCCAGCAGGTAGTTGAGCCATAACAAGATCATCAAGGATGTCAATGACATTGCTTGCAGCAAAACGATCCTGCGGGTCTGAAGATGTTCTTATGACTCGTCCAAGCTCAGTCCTAAACCTTTGTAGTTCAGTTGCTGGTATGCCAGCTCCTTGGTTAGCACGTTGCTCCAAATTGGAAAGAATATTTCTAGCAGCTACAGACGCTGTAGGCGAGCCAACACTTAATTCTGTTGTAAGAAGATTGCTGATTCTATTGATTGCAGGAAATGGATCATAAAGAGGAACGCTTTGAATAATGTTCCCAATGTTCGTACCAACCGCATTCATTCTTTGACCAATGAATTCGTCAGTAATTGTCGGCCTACTTAATCCAGTTGCCTCTGACGCAATTTCATTGAACCTTTGTTGGTTTTGCTTTGCAATGTCAGCCGTTCCACCGGTCATTGCTGACTGCTTAACATCCTGCCTTAACTGACCAGGTTCTAATGAAATACGTTGCTCAGAAGCTCTTCGGGCTAGTTCTTCAGCTTTTTCTGAAGGAGTTCCTAACAATGATTCATAGGCTTTTCTTGCCCCGCCTTTGACCAAAGACGGCACCGCCCCAGCACCAAGCTCTGCCACCAACGCAGCACCTTCACTAGCGCCCGACCTTCTTGCCGCTTCTCCGGCAACTCCAGCCGCCGCTCCTGAAGCAACCGCTTCCACTGGCGACCTACCAAGAATATCTAATAAATATCCAGCGCCGCGAAACGGTAACGTGTAAGGCGTTGGCGGCAAACTACGCAACTGTTGAGCAGCAGGACGAGCAGCCCTTGCGCCCGCGTAAATAGCACCAGCAAGACCACCTGATTTTGCGGCAGCCTCGCCGTAAGGCACTTCCTTCCTCTGATCTCCACCAGGCTTACCTGTTGGAATTCTGCTCACAAGTTCTTCAGTGCTATAAACAATATCTTTTGGAATGTCTTCGCTAGAAGAACCATAAATCAAATCTTTAGGTAGTTCTTCAGCCATTATTAAACTCCTGACTTTTTCTGAGTCACGCCATTCTCGTCTTTCCAAAACCAAGCCTTTGCGCTTGGACTCCATCCGGCATTGTTAGGAACACCAGGAGGACTGTGCGGTATCGCAGAAGAAGATGGAGACGGCGGGTTATTTAACGGCGGTGATGGTTGCTGCCCTGGAGCCTCCCCACGGTAAGCAGCATTCAAACGAGATATAAATGGATAGCTCTGCTCCATAGACATTTGTTCTTGCTTGAGTGTTTTCGTTCCTTCAACAAGCGCATTGCGTATACCTTCGTAGACGCGCAAATCGCCACGAACAATTGGTGCAAGAATCTGATCTTCTTTTCTTGTAAGCGCTTTGCCAGCAGTCTCAAACTCTTTTGATCTAAAGTAAGCTAAAGTAAGAATTAAGTTAATTGCTTCAGGGTCATCTTTGAAACGAAACTCAGCAGCCCTTGGGTCGGCAGCTAATAGCGTTGTTAACTCTGCCCATTTAGATACGCCAAGATTGCTTTTTTCTTTAGCGAGCCTATCAATAACTGGTAAAGCGCTTTCAATCTTTGGAATCAAAGTGCTACGCAGCCTGTTAGCCTCTAATACATTTGCTGGAGGAGGTTTTAAATCAGCTCCTTTTTGTGCAATTTCTTGTGCTCTAAGTCCAAGCTCACGTTCTTTAAATTTAGCTTCCTGTGCCATCCTTTCTCGTTGCAACTTACGATCTTCAATGGCCTTGTTAATTTCAATCATTGACTTGGTAGCTTCGCCGCCAGCCTTTGTGGCCGCATCAAACATCTTATTAGAAGCGTCATACCGACCTTTGGCTATGTCTACATACATAGAGCCGCCTTGGATTTCTGCCTCTAACAAAGCCTTAAACTTATTTGCTTCCGCTGTTTGCCCGGCTGACTGTGCCCTAAGCGCAGAATCGTAAAGCGCTTTAACTTCTTCTAGCTTTTGCTTTTGCGTATCAAGCGCTTTTTCAAAGATTGTTTTCTCACGATCAAAGATATCTTTACGGCCTTGCCTGTATCCATCAACCATACCCTTCATGGCTTTCAGTCCAGCAATGCCGCTACGCTTTGCAGAACCTCCTGCTAGCGCACCAATGAGCATCATTGATACGGCAATGGTTTGTAACTGTTCTGGCGTTTGCTGGCTAGGCGCAAACTCAATAGGCTCAGGCCGCATGGCCGTGTACTTTTCTTCAAGCGCTGCCGTATCTTTGGCTTGCCTTTCGAGCATCGCGCCATAGTCCTTAGCGCCTTTTTCTCTCCTGGCTTGCAAGTCGGTCATGGCGCTTTCTATACCGCCAAGACTTTCTTTCATGACTTCTGGCCGCAGCTCTTCTGCGCGAGCGCCACGCTCACGTTGCCTAGTGAGCTGTTCGTCAATCGTGCCAACAGGTTTGGTTGGCGGTTGATTTAACTGCGACGTTAAATCGTCAATAGGATTGCGAAGACTAGTGACGCTTGTTGTCATGATTAACCACCTAATGGGCTAGTTAAAGGTGTCTTCCTAGCCTGCGTTGCAGGCGTTTGCACAGGTTTAGCAACTTCAGTTGATGGCGTACCAGCAAGGATGCCACCTGCTGCGCGTAATGCTTCGCTTAATGCATCAGCCACCTGCGAGTCAGCCTGGTAGCCTGCAAGAATGGCTTGTTGCAAATACTTGTCTGAAATGCCAATGTTCTTTAAGCCCTGGTTGATCAAGTCTTGAGCGCCACGTTGTTGCATCTCAGTGGTTCTTGCTGCTAGTTGTTGCTGTGCAGTTCCTGACCTTTGACCCATGTTTGATAACGCTTGACGCTGCTGTGCTTGAAACGCTGCAATCTGCTGCATTTGAACTGGCGTTAACTCACCACGCATACCAGCGCCTAGTTGCTCTTGCCCTACCTGGCGAGGTGCTTGACCTAACTGCCTGAGTTCGCCTTCCATGGCACGAGCTTGTTTGAACCCTCGCCTTGCTTGTATGCCTGCCATAAGTGCATTGGCTAATGCTGCACCACCAGGAGTCTTCAGTCCTTCAAATATCTGTTTCGCCCCTGACTTAGCCATGTCAGCAAGGTTTCTTGGCTCGGAAAAAGCCTGATCTATCGCTTCTTGCTTAAAGTCTCTGACTTGTTGCGGCCCAACAAACTCATTAGGCATTTGTGGCAACTGAGGAGTAAATGATGGCGACGGAACTGGTGGGAATAAATCTTGCGCATAAGACGGAACTTCTACAGGCGCTTCAAACCTTTGCGCTACTGTTCCATACGTTTGCGTTACTGGCTCGCCACCCGTTTCTGGCGTTGGCATAATGTCTAATGATTGAATAGATGGTTGATTTACTGGCTGTGTATAAACACCTAAATCAACGCCAGAGTAGTCATCACCAAAATCATTTTGAAACTCAGGCAAACCTGTGTCAGGATTCATGGTTCCAGCGCCACCCCTAGCCTTTAGTAGTGCAGCCTCTTGCGGTGTGATGTGAGCCAAGATAGTATCTTGCCCACGCCCCTGTCTGCGTAGCATCTCTGCTAAGGCTTTGAGATCGAGGCCACCACCGAGAAGTGCGGCAAGTTGTTTAGCCATGATTAGATTCCTAACAAGCGACGTAATTTCAACGATCTAACGTTCCAGACGGGTTGCTGCTTTTCCTCAGGCGTACCCTCTATATCACCAAGATAACCTTCTGACAAGCCTGGTCGAAGCGGTAATAATTGCCCCGCCGTTTCATCAACAACGCGAGTGCCAGGCCTAGTAGTTCTCGGAGCAAGTGTTGTTGGTAATAAGTCTTCTGGAACAACTTCTGGTTTTATGTCTTGTTTAACAATATCTAAAATTTGTTCGTCTGTAGGAAGCAAATCGTCTTCTGGTTTTCCAGTAACAACAACAGGCTCTCCTTGATCAATTAATTTCGTTGACTGAACAACAACAGGGTCTGTCTCAAGAATATCTTTTTTCCCTGTAACAGTAACCGTTCCTGCATTGATATCTGGTTTACCTGTAACAGTGACTGATCCAGCATCAATGACATCAGGCTTGCCCTGCACAACAACAGGGCCTCCAGTTGCAGGAGTAACAGGCAATCCACCACCCATTAATGTATCAGTAGGTAGTGTTTCATCACCAGTAAGGACTGGTTCTTTAGGTGCCGTAACGGTTACTGCACCAGCATTAATAGGCGTTCCTCCGCCACGATCAGCAATAACTTGACCTAATACTTCCGCATCAGTAGGCACCGTACCACTTGTATCTGTTAAGACAGGCTCACTAGGTGCGCTTATTTCAACACGCCCACTAGGCGCACCTGTATCAACGGTTGTGTCTTGCGCTTGTGATCCACTTGTTGGCCCACTTACCGAGCTTTCAGAAAGCGGTTTTACACCAGCAGTTTGATACCCAGTCTCAATTGCTTGAACAAGATTTTCATCAGGATTTGTTTTTGCCCATTGAACCCATGCTTCTATTTGCTCTGCTGTTGCTGGCATTGTTTGATATTTAGCAAAAGTATCTGCAATAAGCGTACGATTGCTTGCATCGATTGCATCATTGATTACTTGCTGTAACACTGGGTCTTGAGTAATGCCAGATACCGTTGCATCAGGAGATGCTGCAATTGCTCTTCCTTGAGAAGCGATTTCTTCTGGCATTAATGTGATAGGTTTTAATATATTGTCAGGAAGATCGTCAGTAAGATTTGGCCCTGCGGAACTTGGTTCAGAAACCAATGTTGATGCCCCAGACGCTGCGCCTCCACCTTGCTTTTGAGCAGCATTAGACCCTTGAATTAATCCAGAGAGCACTGATGTTGCAACATCTTGCCCACCTACTGCCGCAGAAGTTCCCATTGACACTGCTGATGCAATTTGCCTTGCCGTTGCAGGGTCATCAATCATCTGCTGTGTGATGCTACCCAAGGTTTGCCCTGTAGCGCTAGCTAGAGCGCTTTTACCAACATCTTGATCTGTCAATAAACCTTTGACGCCACCTTCTACGGCTTTTGCAATGATGTTAGAAACTTGTACATTGCCTAAAGATTCGTTGATTAAACTAGAAAGTGCAGGCGTTGCCTGAGAACCAAAAATGCTAGCTGCAGCAGAACCTATTGCTTTTGCAGGGTCTACACCTGCTGCAATTTGTATGCTGGCATTAATAACTGCATTGCCTACTGCTGTTGCCGTAGCAACAGATGCCGTTGAGCCAAGTATTGCAGAACCTACTGCCTGACCAATAGCTGGAACAGCCATAAGCGCTAAAGAAATTATTGGAAGAACTGTTCCAGCATCACTTGTATCTTCCGATCTTGTTACAAACTTAGCAGTACCTGATGGATCAATATTGATGCCGTAACTTGTACCACCTTCACCTGCAAACGTTGCACCAAAATTAGGGTCAAACTCTTTACCTGTAGCAGGGTCTATGTATTTTGTTCCTGTTCGGTCTATAGTGCCAGCGCCCTCTGGATTTGGCTCACTGTAAGTTACTTCCGTTGGCTTGTATTTAGCAAGTTCTGATACGTCAGTAATACCTTGAAGAGCAAGATTTCTTGCCATATCAAAAATAACCATCTGCGCAGACGATGGTTTCTGACCTAAGATTTGCTCAACATCTGTTGCCCTAAAACCGATTGTTGTATCTGGCTCAATAGTTACGCCAAATGCACCACCACTGCTACTCGCATCAAAGTTCTGTGAGATTTGCTGTGCAAGTTTTAAGATTGTTGCGCGATCATAAGTGTTGTTATCAGCGTCTGTAATTGTTGTTGCCGTAACAGTTGTTGGTGTACTTGGCGTTACAGCGGTTGCCCCACCGCTCACTGGATCAGTGATGACATCTTCGAACCCACCGCCGCCGCCAGTATCAACACTTCCCGTATCAACACTTCCAGTATCAACAACTGGGCCAGTCGGAGGCGTAACGACTGGTTGTAATGTAGGATTTATTTTTTCTGTCAGCCATAACAAATCAAGGTTGTAAGTTTCAGGATTATTTGTTATGTAACTAGCAATTTCTGCATCAGACATGGTTGGCGCTGCACCAGTCATCAACTTAAAGTAATCTTTTATATCTTTGACTTCAGCGTTAATGTCTAAACCAGAAGCATTGCTTGGCGTGACAGGCCCAGAAACTACAGGGCCAGTATCAACAAAGCCAGTATCTATAGGCCCAGTATCTATAGGGCCTGTATCAACAGGGCCAGTGTCTACAGGCGTAGGTTCTGGCACTTGAACATTATTGCTTTGTAAATAATTACTAACGGCGCTTGTATCAAGACCAATTGCGGCTGCTAGCTGCTCACTTGTTACACCATATTGAGCCATGGCGGCCGCAATAGCTTCAGGGTTGTCAATATTAGCTAGAACCCAATCATATACACCTTGGTTAAATGCCATGTCACAACCCCAAACGATTGATGATTGATTGGTGAATGCTTAGATGACCTTGCAACCATTCGTAAAAATCATCTTCCTGGTTCCAGTCTGTATCAAACAAGTCAAACGGATTCTCAAGACTTAATCTATTAGCAAGCACTTCATGTTCTTGATAGTGAGACCACAACCAATCATCTAAATCATCTAAATCAGCATCACCTAATGGATACTGAGGAATCACAATGTCTTGATCTAATAACTGTATGTAAAACGTACGATGTTGTTGCGCATTTTCAAAAATCATCTCTCGCAAACCATCTGCGTCACCAAAAACAACATTAGAGAGATTGTCAAGGTTCATGAAAATGTGACGTAAGATGGATTGTAAAAAGTGCTAGATATTGTGTAAATTTTAAATCCAGCAGATGTGGTTACACTAAAAGTTACACCAGCACTAAACGATGCCGTGTATTGAGCAGGTATTTTTAATACAACAACACCACTTCCTCCGTAAAAGCCGCTTGTATTGCTAGTTCCAAATCTCCCTGCGCCACCGCCGCCCGACCCCGTAAGTCCGCTTACATTACCACTGTAGTATGAACCTCCGCCATCGGACGCACTTCCCTGATAACCAGCACCACCACCGCCATATCTGAGACCGGTTATGGCAGATAATTTGCCAACGCCACCATTTACTAAGTTCCCATTAATAGAGTTGACCGTTGGAGGGCCACCAGCACCGCCGCCTGCCGCTCCTTGTTGAACGCCAGAAAGAAGAAACCCTGCAGCTCCTGCGTAACCTGTTGAACCAGGCGTCACGCCACCTGCGGTTCCATAACCGTACCCACCGCCACCACTACCGCCCGTCCCTCCGTTATAACCGTTTGCAGTAGCGTACGCCTGACCACCTTTGCCGCCACCTTTTGCGGTAGCATTTATACTTGTTCTGTAATAAGAATTTCCGCCATTAGTTGCAGGACTCGTTCCGCTAGCTGCACCACCCTGACCAACATATATGTCATATGCAACGCCCGTGCTTGCAGCCTGATTCAATGTTTCTAATACTTCTCCGCCGCCACCACCGCCTCCATACCTAGTAGAAATAGAGGCTCCACCACTACCACCTCCACCTGCAACCAATAAAAAACTAACAGTCAAAGGCTGGCTTACTGGCGCATTACCACCAATAATTCTTGCAGCGCCAAAAGCAGATAAGATAGGCATTATGAAAAAAGTGATTTACTAGCAAAAACAGTGAAAGAGCCAGAACCTGTCTTAACTAACGTATAAGAATAGACATTGATACTGTTTGTATCACCAGAAGATGGTGCGGCGCCACCAAGCCATTTAGGCGTTACACTTGTTCCATCTACAGTAACTGCGGCATTGTAGTAAGCCGTAGCACCTTGAGTCACAATGTGTGTGATTGTCACGCTCTGACCTGTCGACATGATGCTGTTAAGCGTTACTGAACTGGAACCACGAATATTTAACGTCCAGTTAGCAGATGCGTTACTAGTAAAGTACAGGATAGATTGCGTAGATACATCGAAATTGATTGTTCCTGTTGCCGCTGTTGCCGAAATAGTTACTGTCTCTGCTGCAGCAGAAAGCCTAACTTGCATGGTTGTCCCGCTAACACCAAGTACAAGTTGATTGGCAAACGATACGTTCTGGCTAGCATCTATGGTCAGACCATTAGAACCATTGGTCTGCAAATTAAGAATGTTTGTATTGTCTGCTGTTGAGACAATGCCTATGCCTGATGTGGCGTTGATGGTGTTAGCCATTTTGTGCTATCCAAGAAGTTGTATCTTCATCCCATGCGTACATGGCGCCATCAGTAGGCATCGCTACGGGGGCTTCCCATTGAGCATCAGCGTTAAGCAACCAAGATGGAAAAGGCTTTGGCGGAACAAACGCATCAATGTCAGACCTGTATGTGTAGCCGATCCCTGCATAGTTCTTACGCATGTTGCCGTTGTAGCTAGTCTGCTTCCAAGTGCCACCGAGAATCTTCTCAAGATGCGCTGCGCCGATATGCTCTTTCTCAACACCGAAAGCGTCAGCCGTATCTTTGTTATCAACCACAACAACTTGCAGCACCAATCCGTTTTCGTCTATGCGAGCGAAATGACTCATCTACGCCTCCAACCTAAGTCCAGTTAAATCCATTTCTTCCCCGACAACACCGACGGGAAAGGTGTTAAACGATAATGAGATTCTTGTGTCATCACCTTTGACTTCAGGAACCATATGCGTCAGTGACGACGGAAACAGAATCAGCTTGCCAGCAGTAGCTTCAAACCACCAAGACTCTGAGTTGTACGGGTTCCACTGCTCAGGTGGGAACTTGATCTGCTGCCAGCCATCACGGTAAAAGTAAATCCTGTCATCAGGGTTGGTCTGCACATAAAACACGCCTGAGATGTAGCTGTTAGGATGAGCATGTTTGTGATGGTACTGGCCTTGCTCTGAGTAGTTGCACCAGCTTTGCGTGACTCTTAAGGATACGTTGTGCTTAGGATTGACTGTAGACTTGAAGTATTCCGAGACAGCATCTTCAATAAATGAGCGCAGGGACGTTAGAGCTGGATCACGCAAGACAAAGTTGTTCGTGCTTGTCGTGTTGCCCATATTCGGTCTTGTCTGTAACTCACGGATGAAGAACAACTCCTCATCTGACAAGGGGCGACCTAGTTCAGCAAAACCTACAGGGATGGGGAATAGATTATGCAACTGCACGTTCAAATTCCTCTTTGGCTATACCCATCTCTTTGAGTTGCTCGTCGGTATATATCGTAGGGATGCTGTCCTCAAACTCTCTGATCTTGTCGATCACCCAGTAGACCTCTTCAATACTGGGACACGGTCTCGGATCATCCCAGCGTGTGAATACGTTGTTAGAGATTTCCCACTTTGCACCGGGACGAAGCAGGTGCATGGCTGTGTCGATGCCTAGGAAGCGATATGTTTTTGTAGTCATGTTATTGATTGATTTTAATGATTACGATACCGGAGCCGCCAGTGCCACCATTACCAGCCGCAGTTTGATATGAACCACCACCTCCTCCGCCACCAGTATTGGCGCTTCCTGGAGATCCAGGATTATTTCCTCCAGCCGTTCCTGCGTTACCACCTCCGCCTGGGCCACCTGTTCCTGCTGTGCCACCAAACGCTGTTCCACCGCCTCCGCCTCCGGCATAAGTTACAGAGGAGCCTGAAATTGACGATGATATGCCGTCGCCACCATTTCCACCTGTTGTGCTAGTTCCGGCTTTTCCTAATCCAGAAACAGGGGAACCTGTAAGATTTGAACCGCCGCCCCCGCCACCACCATAATTAGGCGCACCCCCTGGAGCATTACCACCAGCATTACCTTGCCCAGAAGGAGATGTTGACGCTGTACCGCCATTCCCAGGCCATGCACCGCCACCGCCTGACCCGCCAGAACCGCCTGTTGTCGCAGTACTTGCAGAGCCACCACCGCCACCACCTTTAGACGTAATGGTGCTAAAAGTTGAATCGTAGCCAACAGTTCCTGTTGCTGCTTGAGTTGTTGACCCTGGGCCGCCAGCACCAACTGTTACAGTGTACACACCATCAGAATTTGGGCCTCCAGTAGAAGAAACACTGAGAGCGGAGCCTGTCCTATAACCTCCAGCACCACCTCCGCCACCTCCATATCCATTACTGCCACCAGTTGAACCACCACCCCCACCACCAGCTACAACAAGGTAGTCAACAGAGGTCACACCAGTAGGACATTTCCACGTAGTCGTGCCTTTGAATACAAAGACGGTTTGGCTAGGTACGGTGTACTTCAGGATAACAATGCCGGAGCCGCCTGCTGCGCCACTAGATGCGTCGTAAGAAGCACCCCCTCCGCCCCCACCAGTATTAGTACCCCCGGCAGTTGCGTTATTGAGGCTAACACTGCTCCCACTACCACCGCCACCTATACCGCCCGATGTATTAGATCCCGCAGACCGATAACCTGCGCCGCCACCGCCAGAAAAGTACCCTGTAGCTGGCGTCCCTCCTGGCCCAGAACTACCATAACTTGCCGCAAAAGACGGGCCTTGAATTCCATTACCTCCAGAGCCACTACCCGCACTCCCACCAGCAGTTCCAGCAACGCCCGCACCCCCTCCGCCCCCACCATGATAAGGCACACCCCCGTTATTGCTACCACCGCTATTGCCTTGAGATGGAGTAGTATTAGGCGTATTTCCTGTACCCCCAGAACGTGGCGTTGATCCAGCCGCAGCCCCACCGCCTGACCCACCAGAACTTCCTGCTTGCGGAGCAATATACCCCCCGCCACCGCCTCCGCCAAAAGAATTAACACCACTTAAAGCGCCGGTTATTGTTGTGCTTGAAACTGTTTGACTTATATTAACGGTATAAGTGCCCGCACCGCCTGTGCCTGTTCCATAGGCTGTAATTAATGTCCCACTTGAAACGTTAGTTCCAGAAAGCGTCATACCGGCATAAAACGTATTGGTTACAGTACCGCCAACAGTTAAAGTTGTTCCTGAAATAGAAGAAGCTGTTCCAGACGCATTAGAAATGGATGGGTCATTAGAAATAGGAGAGCCAGAAATAGAAGAATTGCCCCCACTAGAACTACTATTGCTATTGGTTCCAAATGCTCCCCCAGCCCCCACAACAATTGTGTAATCTGTTCCTGCGGTTACGTTTAAGCCCGACCCTGTTCTATAACCCCCTGCACCGCCACCACCACCACCTGGGTTACCTGCTCCATTTCCACCACCACCCCCACCGCCACCACCTCCGGCAACCACAAGATAGTCAACACTAGTAACACCAGAAGGACAAGTCCAAGTAGATGTTGCGGTAAAAGCTTGGACGATGGTGTAGCCTCCACCAAAAGGCCAGATACCCTGACTCTTAGCAATCATCTGCTCCATCAGTGACCAAACACCTTTGGCCGAGCTTGTTGTTGGTATGTTTGCGGGGCCGATTATCCCGCCGTTACCTCTGGGCATGGCGACTCCTAGCTAATGTCTTCGTAGCTGCAAACAATCTTTAAATCGCTTGCTGTGCCAGCCGTTGCACCTAACGATGTGTTTTCCTCAAGATAAACATAAGCATCCTTGTCAATCACCACAAGTGTTGCGTCTGCTGGAACTGAAACCGTGGAAGCTATAGGTGTTGCTGTACCGCCCAAGGCCGCAGCAGAGTAATAGTTAATCGTAATCTCTGCGTTACTCGTTCCATCTACGTTAGCTACATACAAGGCATTAATCTTTAACACCTTACCCGACGATGCAGCATTACTGAGAATGGACGTTGCTGAGGTTGTACTTAAATCAACCGTAACAGTCTTTCCATTAATCGTGGTTGGTGATACTAAATTCGGTGCTGCCATGTTTTATCCCCAAATCATTGCTGGCATAATCCCGCCGCCACTGGATACAGGCAGTGCTCCGGGAGAAGTATTAACAACAAGCCACTTAGCCCCCGAGGGGATTGTCACTGAATACCCTGAAGCTATTGTCACCGGACCAACCGATATACCGTTATACCCAGCGGTCAAGGTGTAATTGCTTGAGATAGTTTGCTTGGATTCAAGGATCGTGGCAGATCCTGCCGCCGCAGCAGAAATTGTCGTCGTACCATTACCGGGGGTCAGCGTAATATTAGCCCCAGCAGTCAACCCATAAGCTGATCGCCCAGCAGGGTATGTGACAAAGACGTTTTTGGTTCCGGCACCAAAGTTAACTAAGCTACCCGAGTTACTCGATGATAGTACCGTCGTCCTGCTGAGCGTTGTCCCAGAGGCTGTGTACGTTCCTATCCCAACTTCCCAGTTGGAACCGGATTGGTCTGCGATAGTGTAAAAAGTAGTATTCCCGTCCCCAATGGCGGAAAACGATTGAAACCCAGTCGCAGCACCAGCTAGAGTTATTGTCCCTGTGCCAGTGCTGGTTGTGGTTTCCTGTACACGGTCCGCAACGACAAAGGCCATATCATGCTGACAAGCTGAAGGTGTAGGTTACTTGCAGTGTGTCACCGTTAACAACCGAGCGGTCACCCCCAGTGAAGTCAGATGCTGAGAATAGCGTACCCGAAGTACCTGAAGCAGCACTTGCCAAGAAAGCACCACCAACCGTAGCAGAGCTTGTAATGCTGTACGAAGCCTTACTTGCTGAGTTCGTAACAACCGAAGGATTAGCCGTAGTAGCAGCGGCAAAAGTTGCCGCAGGACGGTTACCTGTGTAAGGGTTGATTTCAGTCCAGCCAGCGTGTGACGACAGCGTATCTGAAGCCGCTGGGTTATTAGAAGCACCTGCGCCGTACAAACCAATATACCAAGAGGTAATCCGCGCCGTAGCACCATCAAGCGATGTACCAGCCATATACTGAAGCCCAACGTTTACCACGAGGTTCTTAGACTCAGCCGTCCATTTGAGTTTGCCATCTTTGTCATAGCACTCAAACGTAAACTTACCCATAGCACGGGCAGACTCTTCTGAGCCGGGACGAGCAATCAAACCACTCGTTACAACGTCATTTGTTTTTGCGTATTCCATTATGAAATCCTTAGTACAGAGTTAGTTGCGCCCATAGGCGGAAAGGTGACTACAAGGTTAGCGGCAGTCTTGGTTATCGTCTGCCCAAAGTTTAAAACACAAACTGCACGATTACCATTAGTTGAATTATAAATCAATGCCCCAGCGCATGTAAGAGTAACGTTTGAAAAGGTTGCGTCGTTAAAAGACCAATAGCCTGTGCCGTCGGCTGCAAGAGGCGTGATGTTTGTAAGTGCAATCCCACCGGGGGTGTAATTGGTTCCACTCGCCTGACCCGGAGTAAGCACGTTGTATTCAGTGGTATCTGCACCGAGGTTGGCAGTTGCGACGTACAAGGCGAGTTTAAATACATTTCCTGTCCCCGTCGTAAAGTTATGCAGTCCTTGGGCTACTTCTGCCTTAAAACTCGTGCACATGGTCTGAACGATTGCCATATTACTTCACCGGATACCGAACTTGCCCAGACCTATAAGCGTCTTGACGCTCCATACCATCACCCAACCGTTTAGCAAGCGTCATAGCTTCATCGTACTTTGATTGCAAAATACTTGTTATTTCAGCTTCAGCCTTAATAAAGAAATACCCTTCACGTAATGCACCGTATAACAACGCTGTATCAAAGTTTTCACTAAGCCAAGTGCTGCCTGCTGTCACGATGGATTCTGGGTAGTAGTAATAATGCAGTTCGACGTTATAGCTTGTATCAGGTGTAGGGCCGAGAATAAAACTTAATTCATTTGTAATTGTCTGACTGACAACATAAGGACCAAAAATAGCGTAATGCCTAGGGCGTCCTGTGTTCCCCGCGCCTAACGAAATGGGGTAAGCCTCACGAATAAAGTTAACATCTTTATTAAGCAAATAATGATACCGCCCAGTTGCATCAATAACTGCCAAACTATACGTCGCAAGAAAATCATCCGGGCAAGATAAGTAGGGATTATTTGCTGACGTGCCACCCGTAACGTTTTTTCGTAATGATGGGAACTGTACTGAGTTATAAATTCGCTGCTCAGCTTGCTGAATAAAAGTGTCAAGCTGCTCGTCAGAAGTCCAAACAGTGCTAGATTCTGTTAAGTTTATCGTCGGGAAGTCGTTTTCAACATACCCTCGGATTGCAGTTTTTAACTCAGCGTAGTTCACGCCATCGGACCTCTACTCATAACACCCTTAGTGGCTGCGCCCGCCCCACGCATCTTGATGCCAGAAGTTTTCACATCATTATTCACGCGCTTGGTTTTATTGCCAATCGTCATGTCAACAGTATCAACGGCGCTATGATCAGGCCCAGAACCGGGGTTAGCTTCAACCTTAGTCTTTTTACCCTTCATCGTATGGGGTTCGGCGTAAGTTGACGCAGGGCCAACTTCTTTACCGCCTTTTTTCATGCTGTAGCTAGCCATTACCGCATCCCCTGATTACGTGCGCGAGCCATATTTCGACCCATTTTCCGCATGTCCATACCCGTAGGACCGCCCTTCTTGAGCTTAGTCAGTGGGGCACCTTTGTGTTTGGCTTTCTCATGCTTGTGCACTGCACCAGCAATCATTTTCTTGTCTTGCGCTAAATCTTTCTTATCCATTATGGACTCCTACGAAACAGTTACTGAATTAACGTAGCCTGTAGCTACAAGATTATTGGGCGTTAGCCCCGCATCAAACCATCGTGCCCCACCAACAGGGTACCAACCCCATTGTATAACTCTACTACCCCCGGAGGGAACCCCATTTTCATCTTGGCTTGAGTCATCATTTACAGGCTCAATCTGTAACCCATTTAAACCTGATTGATAGTACGAATTTGAATCTACTCTTGGGTTGCGTATAGCTTGCGGATCATAAACCGGATACATACCAAGCTGAAGTTGCGGTTGATCTTCTTCCCAACACTCTGGACAGACTAATATGTTTACGTTTTTGGTCTTAATGACGAGGGATTTAAGTTGTTTCAGTTTATAGCGAAAATTACACCTATCGCACTGTGCAATGGCATATTTACCCGCTGCAAACTGATTGGGCATCAGAAGCTCCCAGTATTCCCCAGATACATCCTACGGGGCACAAACCGCACAGCAGCCTTCTCACGATCTTCACCAGCAGCAAAATTCCACTGCTCTTCATAAGCAGCTTTTAACATTTGAAGTCTTTCCAATCCTTCAGGAATCTTTTGTGCAATGTAATACGCTAGCCCTGCTGTAATACAGGGGAGAAACCTAAACGGCATATCCTGAGTTTGAATACCATCACCCGCATTCTGAATGCGCCTCATACGCCAATAAACTACTTGGTAATACGGCGAAGCTAGCGTCCCTTGGTCAGGGACAGGCCAAACTGTGATCTGGGGGTATGCGGTTTGTCCGGGTTCGTAGGCACTTGTTGCTGGGTAGGTTGCCCCAGAGTTGCGGCTGATGTAAATCTGTATCGGTCGTGCTTGAGCCAGTTTGTTTGGGATTGTGGCGTAGGTGGAGACACTAATCCTTGTAAGTGTGAGGTCAGCTTGCGTTGAGGCATTACCTGCACCCGTCCTTATAACGTGTTCAAGCAAGTCAATTGTATCGTTGGGTAAGTCGTATGTGGCAGTGCCTTGGGCTAAATTAACCGTACCCTGCTCAATCGTCCACATATTGATGCCACGATTCGCCCACTCAATCGTCAAGAGGTTCATGGACCGACGAGCCGTACGCAAGTCATAGCCTGAGCGCATCTCACGCCCAGCCCGCTCAAACGCTTCTTCAGCTATGTCGGTGAACTCAAGATTAAAGTCGGTTGAACCGCTAGTGGTCATTTACGTGCCATCCTCATATTATCAATGAGGTTAGGATAAGGTCTACCGGCAGATTTTGCCGCTGCTTTAGCGGCCGCTTTTTTAGCGGGGCTAAGTTTTTTAGAGGTTTTAGCAGGGTTAGGCTTATCCCAAACTTCACCACC
>JACCDP010539342.1_pt1 | contig 19130 bp, 19 predicted proteins | sample 7445841 | NCBI WGS metagenome assembly JACCDP01 (sample SAMN15323441, study PRJNA562643) | freshwater metagenome | isolation source: river surface water | place: USA:Blue River Watershed | collected 2017-08-17
GAGTGGATTAGACATCTCTCTAGTCTACCTGAGTATTGTTTACCTACGTGCGATTCATAAATGAACCTACCCACGACCTCACCTATGACGATGTTTTCATGGTGCCAAGCCGTTCCGAACTTTCATCCAGAATGGATGTTGATCTTTCATCCATAGATGGAACAGGAACAACGATTCCTTTAGTTGTTGCAAACATGACAGCTATTGCAGGGCGACGAATGGCCGAAACAATGGCACGTCGCGGTGGACTAACAGTTATTCCTCAAGACATTCCACACGCTGTTGTCGATGATGTCATCAAATGGGTGAAACAACGTCACCCCTTCTTTGATACTCCAATCACCCTGTCACCACAATCAACTGTTGCAGATGCGATTAGCTTGTTGCACAAGCGCGCACACGGCGCAGTTGTTGTTGTTGAAAACGGAAAGCCAGTTGGAATTATCACTGAAGAAGATTGCAAGAGCGTTGATCGCTTTACACAACTTGGCCAAGTGATGAGTAAGAATTTAACAACGATGCCTGATTCTCTTGGCGCTCGCGAAGCTTTTGAATTTCTCAATCAACACCGTCACAAATTGGCACCAGTTGTTGCAAGCAATGGTGACTTAGTCGGAATCATGACTCGCTTAGGCGCTCTTCGTGGAACTTTGTATTCGCCAGCACTAGATGCACAGGGGCGCTTACGGCTTGCTGCTGCAGTTGGCATCACTGGAGATGTTGCAGCAAAGGCTGCAGCACTTATTGAATCCGGCGCCGATGTATTGGTTGTAGATACCGCCCATGGCCACCAAAAGAAGATGCTTGAAGCCTTGGCTGCAATTCGTGCAATTAATCCAAATGTTCCAATCGTTGCTGGCAACGTTGTTACCGCACAAGGGACACATGATTTAGTTGAAGCGGGCGCCAACATCATCAAAGTTGGCGTTGGACCAGGTGCGATGTGTACGACCCGTATGCAAACAGGGGTAGGACGCCCACAATTTTCAGCCGTCCTTGAATGTGCAACTGAGGCTAAAAAGCTTGGCGCACATGTCTGGGCCGACGGTGGCGTTCGCCATCCTCGTGATGTTGCGCTGGCGCTGGCTGCTGGTGCTTCACAAGTGATGATCGGTTCATGGTTTGCTGGAACATATGAATCACCTGGTGATCTACAAAGTGATGCAAATGGTCGTCTATACAAGGAATCTTTTGGAATGGCATCAGCTCGCGCGGTTGCTGCGCGCACATCTAAGGAAGATGCGTTTGATCGCGCTCGCAAGGCTTTGTTTGAAGAAGGAATTTCGACATCACGAATGTTCTTAAACCCAGCTCGACCTGGTGTTGAAGATCTATTGGATGAAATCATTGCCGGCGTTCGCTCTTCATTTACATATGCAGGTGCCAAGAACATCGAAGAGTTTGCAGAACGTGCAACAGTTGGAGTTCAATCATCTGCTGGTTACGCAGAAGGACGTCCACTTCATTCATCTTGGGGTAATTAATTTTATGAAGCGCTTACTCGCATCAATACTTGTAGCGCTGATACTTGCACCAACATCCTCGGCACAGGCAGACACACCGCAGATAACTGTCATGACCCGCAATTTGTACTTAGGTGCAGATGTAGGTGTGGCTATGGAGTTGATTCCAAATCTACCTGCAGCAGCACAATTTATGTGGGATCAGGTGAAGGCTACGGATTTTAGTAAACGTGCACCAAAGCTTGCGGCAGAAGTTATTGCCGCGCGTCCTGATGTGATTGGTATTCAAGAGGCAACTATTTGGTTTTGTAAGAAAAATCTTTGGAGCAAGCGAACAGAAGTTTTTAATTTCACCGAGCAATTCTTAAGGGCTACTAAAGCTCAAGGACAAGAGTACGTATTGGCAACAAAGGATGGAAAAACTGCTTTAAATAATGGTTTTTCAATAGGTGCCGTGCCTTACCTAACCATGGTCAATGATCCAGAAACTTTCCAGCCACTATTTGGTCAAGATAAAGCAGCTTGCGGTTTTGAAATTGCCGATGCCTTAGCGATCCGATCAAATTTATCTGACAAGGTTTTAGCAGTTGGAAACTCGGAGTACGAAACGACTTACACAATCGTTCCAACCATTATGACTGTTTATCGTGGATACACCTGGGCAGATATTCAAATTGGAAACACACCTGTGCGTTTTGTGACAACCCATCTTGAATCGCTGTGGGACGAAAATGATATTCCCAATGCAGCAAAACAAGCACAACAACTTATTGCCGATCTGAAAAATACTAAAAATCCAATAGTCATCATGGGGGACTTCAATAGTGATCCTCGAGATCCTCGAATTAAGGATGATCCAAACGCAGGCGGGCAACCAACAGCAAGCACAACCTGCCCAGGTGGTACCGCAATCTGTAACGCTTACTTACTGATGAGTGAAGCTGGGTTTAAAGATGTAGGACCAAATGCTTTAGATCCGATCAACAATACGTGGGGGATGAATGCTTTGCTCACCGGCCCAGATCCAATCCGCTTGAAATACTCGCAGAAGATGGGAAATTTTGCTGGTTATAGCGATCGCTTAGATTACATTTTTGTTCGCAACGGAGCTGTCCCCATGGCATCGCAATTAATTGGTGCTTTACCTCCAAATAATCTGAACTCCGACCATGCGGGAGTTGTGTCGCTCATAAGAATTGACTCACAAGTTACTGAAAGAAGTGCTGATCTACCCGAACACGCACCTTTTCCTATTTCCATTTGGCAGTGGGTAGGTATCGCTTTAGTTGCTTTGATTATGGGCATCATTGTTAAAAAGAGATTCAGGTAGGCTAGGAATATGGAAAAACCAACAATCATCCTTGCGACAAGCAATGGCGTTGGTATGGGCCACTTAGCTCGCGCAAGCGCTGTTGCCCTTGCACTAAAAGAAGTTGCAAACCCAATAATTGTTTCAATGGCAGGTGGTATTGCCGAAATTCCAGCCTTTATGGGAATTCGTTGCGAATATATCCCTGGTAAAGATCGTATGTGGATGTCACGTGAAAAGTGGGATGTTTACTTGCGTGATCGATTGCTGGCATTAGCTGAAGAAACTAATGCAAAAGTTTTGTCATTTGATGGCGTAATTCCTTATCCAGGCGTGATTGCTGCAAAGAATTCAAACCCTGATTTAAAGCTCGTGTGGGTTCGACGTGGTTTATGGCAAAAGAAACCACAACGATTTGTTCTAGGTTTGCAATCAGCGATGATGGATAAGGTAATTGAACCTGGAGACATCGCACGCGCTTACGACTTTGGGCCAACTGCAACCCGTAAAGAATCTGTTTTAACCGCACCTGTGTCGCTTTTCCGCAAAGAGGATGCAATGACCCGAGAGGAAGCCAGAAAAGCTCTTGGATTAGATTTGAATCGTCCAACTGTCTTAGTTCAATTAGGAACTGGCGATGGCGATGTCAATGAAAAGATGACCGCCGCGCTTTCAGGATTGCTCGGTTGGAAAGACTTACAAGTGATTTTAACGAAAGCACCAGTTGATAAAGAAGGCAATTCACTCGCACCAGAAGGTCTTGATCTAAAGGTCGCGCGTTATTTCCCATTAGCAAAGGTGTTGCACGCCTTTGACGCAGGAATTTGTGCGACGGGATACAACGGAGTTCATGAACTTTTGCCAGCACAAGTTCCAACAGTTTTTGTTTCAAATATTCGAGGCACCGATGATCAGGAAGCTCGAGCACGTTGGTGTAATGATTTTGGTTTTGCTCTTCGCGCTGATCAAGCAGATCTTGCAGACATCACCGCCAAGGTGAAGATGTTGCAGGATCCAGAAGTGCGCAAGTTTTTATCTGAAAAGTGTGCCGAACTGCCCGATACAACTGGCGGTCAAGAAATCGCGAACATGTTGTATCAATTAGCAACCGCGCCAAAGGGTAAAAAGTCTTCAGGACTAACCTATAGGCGCTTACTTGTGCAGGATCGCATTAGTCGTGGTTCTCGCCATGTGATCATGCTGGGGTTACGTCGTCTGGCACTTGTTTATCGTTTTCTACATCCTCACATCAAGGTGCAAGAAATCGATCAGGCACCGCCAGTATTCGGAGACCAGGCAACCGCTGCCGAACTTCACCCATTGATTAAATCAAGCACCCGGTTCGAGCACTTAATTTCGGGTGCGTCAGCTAGTTATCGAAAGCGCCGAGAAGAGATAGCATTTGCTGCATACGGGAAAGAAACGGTAATCACAAAAACAAAATGAACTTTCGCACTTGGATTAGAAAGACTCCTGCTGGTCGTTTGTTCTGGCGTATTTTCATTGGCTTTATTGGCGCGGGAGTAACAGTTTTTGGTGCAGTGTTGTTGGTTGCCCCTGGCCCAGGTATTTTGGTTCTACTAGCAGGCCTTGGAATTTTAGCAACAGAGTTTGCTTGGGCTGGTCGCATAATGATGCGCACTAAAGAAATGGCAAACAAAGCTGCAGAACGTACCGGGATGAAACCTTGGGTTAAATACTTTTTAATTGCAGGCGGCGCAGTATTTTCAATCGTTGCAATTCTCATTTATCACTACAGATAAATTCAAGATAGGCTCTCGGTTATGACTAGAGCCGAAACAGCAGTAGAAATTCATGACCTAATCGCCGAACGTCGTAGCCCTCGTTCACTCGACGGAGCTGCAGAAATTTCCAAAGAAGATTTACTCGGAATTCTTGAAGCAGCTCGCTGGGCACCATCTGCCAATAATCTGCAACCTTGGCGTTTGATTGCGGGAAAGCGTGATGATTCCAACTTCACATCTCTTCTTGAATGTTTAGTTCCTTTCAACCAAAGCTGGTCAAAACGCGCAGCAGCTTTTATTGCTATTGCTGGCACACCAACCCAAGCCGATGGCACAGCGATTCCAACTTTTATGTATGACTGTGGTTTAGCTGCAGCGCAATTAACTATCGAGGCGCATCATCGCGGTTATGTTGTGCATCAGATGGCGGGTTTTGATCATGAAAAAGCGGCACCTTTGTTTAATGGCGCAGCACCCATAGTGATTATGGCTATTGGAAAACAAGCACCTGCTGAACAACTTGAAGGCCCTGCTTATGATCGCGAAATTGCTCCACGCACTCGCAAAGCGCTGTCAGAGATTGTTATTGCAGGCTTACCTGATTAGAAACTAGAGCGGATCTCCCACAAATCAGGAAAAGTCGGATTAAAGAGCGTGCTGGAAAGATAAGCAACTCCGCTGGATCCACCGGTTCCAATTTTGTGTCCGATAGTTCTTTCAACCATCTTTACATGGCGATAGCGCCATTCTTGTAATCCTTCATCAATATCTACAAGGCGCTCACACACCATTGCAGACTCTGGATCTTTGCGATGAACTTCGAGCAATACATCTTGCACACCTTTGTTTGCCACATATGGGGTGCTCTTGTCTCGATTAAGAACATTGGTAGGAATCTTATGTCCACGCTTATCAATATATGCAAGCGCAGAATCCCACACAGAGTTCTTAGCGGTGATCACTTTGATTTGTTCCTGAATATCTGAAGGCAAGTGTCCCGCCATCTTTTCATCGCGTCGACCTAACAAAGCTTCGACCATTCTAAATTGCGCAGATTGGAATCCACTTGAGGAAGAAAGATAAGAACGGAAGGATTCAAATTGCAACGGAGTCATCGTTTCTAAGATATCAATTTGCGTCACGCACACTTTTAGAATTGTGCGGATTCGACCCAAGATTGCTAGCGAGTAATGCGAATCCCCAGATTCCATGGCACGTTGTGCTTCTTTAAACTCGTGAATCAATTGCTTGAACCACAGTTCATAAGTCTGGTGAATGATGATGAATAACATCTCATCATGTTCAGGCCCCGTTGATAGAGGTCGTTGAAGCTTTAAGAGTTCATCAACTGCTAGATAAGAAGTGTATGTAAGTGCTGAATCAGTGTTTTCGCTCATGTGACTCGTGAACCGCCTTCTTTAACCTCTTTATAGCGGCCAGATGCCACTAAATCACGCATACGTTCAAAGCCATCCCAGATCTCAACGTAAGAAGTAGGTAGGGGAGAAATTGCTAATCGAATTGAGTTAGGTGTGCGGTAATCAGGAATTACATTGCTCATGGTGCGCATTGCAACGCAAATTTGGGCTGCATCTGGATGAACTAAGGAAATGTGCCCACCGCGTTCTTTTGGATCACGTGATGTATTGAGCTCAATTCCAAGTGGTGCCAACCATTCATCGTAAAGATCAATCATCATCTGTGTTCCAACAGCTGCCTTGTGTGCAATCGCATCAATGCCAGCTTCTTTAATCATTGCAAAAGCGGTCTGCACGCAACGGATACCCATAAGCGACGGACTTGCGATTTGGAAACCTCTAATGGTTTGTGATCGTTCAAAGACGGGACCCATTTCAAACTGGGCATCTTGTGCAAACCAACCTTGAATAGGAACCTGTAACTCTTTTTGAATTCGCTTAGAAACATACAACCAAGCAGGTGAACCTGGCCCCGAGTTTCCATATTTGTAAGTACAACCAACACAGAGATCAACACCGTTAGCATCAAGGTTTAGTTCAATCGCACCGACTGCATGGCTTGCATCCCAGACAACCAGCGCACCGATCGCACGTACCTGATCTGTAATTGACTTCAAGTCAGTGCGCGCACCAGATCGGTATTGAATAACTTCAAGTGTCACCATTGCGACATCATCATTAAGGTACGGCGCAAGAACTTCGGTAGTGATTCGTTCATGCGTAGCAACTGCTGGATCTTCGTTATCGATGATGACAAGGTTTAAACCAAACTGCTTAGCGATTCCATCAAGAATGTAACGATCAGTTGGAAAGTTTGCTGCATCTGTAATTATTGTTTTACGTCCTGGGCGTGCATGAATTGCAGCCAGACATAGTTGATAGAAGTTAACTGAAGTTGTATCGCAAACGAGAACTTGCCCTGCTGCGGCACCTAATGCAGCTGCACCCAAAAGGTCACCTGTTGGTTGGGCTTCATCAACCCAATGGCTCCAACCTGTCACAACTTCTGGACCCCATTCCTTGGTCATGAAGTCATTGATCGCGGTAATTGTCGCCTTCGGCAAACGCCCCAAAGAATTGCCGTCGAGATAACACATCTCAGGGTCACCAATCACGAATTGGGATTTGAAATGCGCTAATGGATCTTTTTTATCGAGCTCTTCGGCGTATTGGCGGTCAGTTACCTTCATGAGGGAAAGGTACGCTCTCCTACCGTGGCGCGCAATGTTGTAAACATCGAAGATGTCTCTAAAGCCTTTGATATCAAGGAGCTCTTAGTAGGCGTCTCACTTGGCGTCTCCGAAGGTGATCGAATCGGAATTGTTGGACGAAACGGTTCGGGTAAAAGTACTTTGATGAAGGTTATGGCCGGAATCGAACCACCAGATTCTGGTCGAGTTACCAAATCAAATGCGGCAAAGATTGGTTTGTTGTCTCAAGTAGATCTAGCAAATCCCGAAAGCACTGTGGGTGAAGTGGTTCTTGGTGATGCTGCAAAACACGAATGGGCTAGTGATCCAAATATCCGTGAAGTCTTTACTGGATTGTTTGGCAGTTTCGATGACCATATCTTTGATCGCAAATTTGGCCAACTATCTGGCGGAGAACGCAGACGTGTTGGTTTAGCTAAGTTACTAATCAACGAACTTGATTTAATTTTGCTTGATGAGCCAACTAACCATTTAGATGTAGAGGGCGTTGCTTGGCTTGCAACATATATAAATAATCGCCGCGGGTTAGCTGTAGTTGTTGTAACTCACGATCGTTGGTTCCTAGATGCTGTTACAGATAGAACGTGGGAAGTCGTAGAAGGTAAAGTTGAAGAGTACGACGGTGGTTATAGCGCTTTTGTTTTATCTAAAGCCGAACGATCTCGCCAAGCATCTGTCATGGATCAACGCCGCAATATGTTGATTAAGAAAGAGCTGGCCTGGCTTCGCCGCGGAGCGCCAGCTAGAACTTCTAAACCAAAGTTTCGTATCGATGCGGCAAATGTTTTGATTGCAGATGAACCAGCACCACGCGATCAAGGTGAATTACTAAAGTTTGCTCTCAATCGTTTGGGAAAAACAGTGTATGAAGCCCACCATGTACAAGTAAAACTTGGTGATAACGAACTTATTGATGACCTGTATTGGAACGTTGGACCGGGAGATCGAATCGGAATTGTTGGCGTAAACGGCGCTGGAAAAACTACTTTGATGAAAACCTTAACGGGTGAGATAGCTCCAACGGCCGGAAAACTTGTAACCGGTGTGACGGTTAAAGCTGCTTTTCTGACACAACATCTTGATGAGCTTGATCCAACGTGGCGCGTACTTGAAGCGGTTGAAAAGGTTGCTAACCGCGTCGAAATTGGTGGTGGCCGCGAACTTTCCGCATCTCAGTTATGTGAACGTCTTGGTTTTGATCGCGAATCCCAATGGACTCCGGTCGGAGACTTATCAGGCGGAGAAAAACGGCGTTTACAACTAACTCGCTTGTTAATGGACAGTCCAAATGTTTTGTTGCTGGATGAACCAACAAATGATTTTGATATTGAAACGCTGACTGAATTAGAAGATCTACTCGATAGTTATGGCGGCACTTTGATTGTTATCTCGCACGATAGGTATTTCCTAGAACGAGTGTGTGATCGCTTTGTTGGATTATTGGGCGATAAAAAAGTGCGAGACTTACCTCGCGGAGTTGATGAGTACCTTGAACAACGAGCCGAAGCATTGTCTTCGGTTACAACGGCCACTAAAGAAAAAAAGAGTTCAAATGCTGCAGAACAACGACAGCTAAAGAAAGATTTAGTTCGCCTTGAACGTCAGATGGAGAAATGTAGTGCTGCTATTGCAGCCTTAACTGCTGAACAAGAAAGCGCGGCCTTTGATGCCGAACGCCTGGTAGCAATCACCGCAGAGCTTGCTGTTTTAGGCACAGAAGCCACGAAACTAGAGGAGGAATGGCTCCAAGTGACCCTTTCGCTAGAGGGTTAAGTTAAAATTTGGCTATGAGTCAAGTTTCGCATGTTATTGAAGTAATCCTTTTTCGTTCCCGTTTCTTGCTAGCACCTTTGTACTTAGGGCTTGTTGGAACGCTGTTTCTATTGACCTACCGGTTCATAGTTGAATTCATCCACATGTTTGAAAAAGTTGGCGAATCAAGTGCACAGACTTTTACTTTAGATTTGCTCGCATTACTTGACCTTACTCTTCTGGCTAACTTGATCTTGATGGTGATTTTTGCCGGCTACGAGAACTTTGTTTCACGTATCGATGTCGCAACGGAATCAAAGGATCGTCCACATTGGATGGGAACAATTGATTTCAGTGGTTTGAAAATCAAACTCATTGGTTCACTCGTTGCAATTTCAGTTATTGAATTGTTGAAGGATTTCATCAATCTAGCTGGAAAAGAAGAAGTTGGAGAAGGAACCGTCTGGAGAATCCTTATTCACTTAACTTTTGTTGTTTCAGGCGTTCTCTTTGCTCTCATGGATTGGATCGCAGACAAGCGCGAATTCAGCGGCACGCATAAGTAATGCGGCTAGATTTACTGGCAGCTCTTTCGGGGGCGATGATTGCGCTGCAAGCACGCGCCAATGGTGAACTGTCACACCGACTAAATAACGGTTTGCAGGCTGCCTTAGTCTCATTCGGTTCGGGCCTAATCATTATCTTTATCATCACCCTCTTTAACTCAAAGATAAAAGAGGGAATTAAGAATCTACGTCAATCTGTCGCTAATAAAGAGATTGCCCGTTGGAAATTGTTTGCAGGTGCTCTCGGCGGAAGTTTTGTCGCAATTCAAACTCAGATTGTTCCTCTTATCGGTGTAGCTATTTATTCGGTGGCATCTATAGCGGGGCAAACCGCAATGTCATTGATTGTTGATCGAATTGGTTTAACTGGCGGGGGAAAGAAGCTAATCTCACCAAGGCGGGTACTGGCAGCGGTTTTAACCGTTCTTGCGGTCTTAGTATCAGTGTGGGATCGCATCGATGCAAACAACCTTTCGATGCTTGCAGTAACTGCTGGCGGTATTGCTGGTGCAATTGTTGGTGTACAGCGCGCTTTAAATGGCCAGATCAATGAACACTCTCATCAAAGTTTTACTACATCATTACTGAATTTTACGACAGGCACCGCTTTCTTATTGGTCTTGATTATCGCTGGGATACTTCTTGGCAGAAATGAACTTTCTCCACTACCCAGTGGCCCATGGTGGATTTACACCGGTGGTGTAATCGGTGTCATTTACATTGCCTTTACTTCGACAATTGTTCAACACTTAGGTGTTTTGACGTTTACTTTGTTTAGCGTCGGCGGACAGCTGGTTGGATCTTTAGTAATTGATCTGGTCTCACCTACAGATGGCGTAAGCGTTAGTGCTTACCTAGTGACAGGAATTGTTATGACGTATGCGGGCGTTGTTGCCGGTGGCGTAGGTAATCAACGAGTGCGTAAGTAATTGAGGCAATAATGGTGAAAGCGGCAATCGAATAAGTCCAAGTTTCTACCCACGGCAAAGTCGCTGTGTAATATCCAGCTAATGTAATTCCAACTCCCCACACCAATGCACCAAGTAAGTTCGCAGATGAGAAGCTGTAGTAATTCATCTTAGAAGCACCAGCGATTGTTGGAACAAAAGTTCGTACCCACGGGATAAATCGTGCGGCAAAAACAGACCACCAACCATTTCTTTTATAGAAGGTTTCAGATCGAGTGACTATTTTTTGAATCTTTGGATCCTTGTACTTATCCAGCAAAGGTCTGCCGATCTTTCGGCCAAGTGCGAAGCCAACCTGATTACCAGAGGCAGCAGCCATGAAAATCACCATTGCTACGTTGAAGATACCTACATCTCTGCCGGTTGAAGCAACTAGGCCAGCGCTGAAAAGAACTGAGCTTCCGGGTAGGAAAAATGCGGGCAGAAAGGCGGTTTGGGCGAAAACAATTCCACCTGCCAATAGATAAACAAATATGGGGGCGATACTTGCAAACTGTTCGTCAAATGTTGCTGCTAGCTCAATCACACTGACTTCTTTACCGCCGCAGCAACGGCTTTTACAACATTGGGATCAAAGACGCTCGGAACAATAAATGATGTGTTGAGCTGTTCAGGTGAAACACAGTCTGAAATAGCTGCAGCAGCTGCAAGAAGCATCTGATCTGAAATCTTATGCGCGTTTGCATCTAGCAATCCACGGAAGATTCCCGGGAAGGCCAAAACGTTGTTGATTTGATTTGGTTGATCGCTACGTCCTGTAGCCACAACAGTTGCATACTTTCTTGCAATCACTGGATCAATCTCAGGGTCTGGGTTTGCAAGTGCAAAAACAATTGAACCCTTAGCCATCGAGGCAACATCAGATTCGGTTAATACATTAGGTGCGCTAACACCAATGAATATATCCGCACCGATTATTGCTTCAGAAATTGTGCCCTTAAAATTAGTTGGATTGCTGTTATTGATAAACCATTGCTGCATGGCATCGTCAGATTTCATATCGTTGTGGATTACACCATGATGATTAAAGCCAATAATGTTGCTTGCGCCATCTAGAGTTAATAAACGCGCAATTGCATTACCTGCTGCGCCAACACCGCTTAGAACAATCTTTGCAGACTTCAAATCTTTCTTAACCAATTTGAGGGCGTTACGAAGGGCTGCTAGAACCACAATCGCCGTACCGTGTTGGTCGTCGTGGAAAACTGGGATGTCTAATAGCTCGCGCAGACGTGCTTCAACTTCAAAACAACGGGGAGCAGAAATATCTTCAAGGTTGATGCCACCATAGACAGGTGCAATCAACTGCACTGTGCGAACGATTTCATCTACATCTTGGGTATCTAAACAAACCGGCCACGCATCAACATCTGCAAAGCGCTTGAATAAAGCCGCCTTACCTTCCATCACAGGTAGCGCTGCTGCTGGACCGATGTTTCCAAGACCCAAAACAGCTGATCCATCGGTTACAACAGCCACAGTATTGCGCTTAATCGTAAGGCGACGGGCATCTGATGGGTCAGCAACGATTGCTTGGCAAATACGAGCAACACCCGGAGTGTAGGCACGAGATAAATCATCACGAGTTTTTAGTGGCACCTTTGAAGCAATTTCAATCTTTCCACCAAGGTGCAAAAGGAATGTTCGATCACTTACCTTGCGAACAGTTAAATCTGAATTGAGAGAAATGGCTGCAGTGATTTGCTCTGCATGTTCAGCATCAATAGTGTCGCACGTTATATCGATGACAACTTTCTCAAGAAGAGATTCAACAACGTCAAGTGCAGTAATTGTTGCACCAGCGCCAGTAATAACTGTTGTTGCTAGCGCTACAGGGTTTGCATCAGGTGAACCTTCGACACGGATTGTGATTCCGTATCCAGGTGAGGTTGATGCCATTTATACAACTCCGTAAAGACGATCGCCAGCATCGCCAAGTCCAGGCACGATGTAACCATGTTCATTTAACTTTTCATCAAGTGCACCAGTCACGATTGTGATTGGAACCTTGCTATTGGCAAACTCTTTTTCAACTGCCGCGATTCCTTCAGGAGCTGACAAGATGCAGACAGCTGTGATGTCAGTTGCGCCAAGATCAATTAAATAGTGGAAGGCCATAATCAAAGTTCCACCAGTTGCAAGCATTGGATCTAAAACGAAAACCTGGCGACCTGAAAGATCATCTGGAAGTCGATTTGCATAGGTGCTTGCCTCTAAAGTTTTTTCATCGCGAACCATTCCGAGGAAACCAACTTCTGCAGTTGGTACTAACTTGCTCATTCCTTCAAGCATTCCTAAGCCAGCGCGCAAGATTGGCACAACCACCGGACGAGGTTCAGCCAACTTCTGGCCCTTTGTCTTTGTTACCGGAGTTTTAATCTCGACTTCATGTGTTCGAACATCGCGGGTAGCTTCATATGCCAGAAGCGTTACTAGCTCTTCAACCAGACGTCGGAAGGTTGGTGAATCGGTGCGTTCGTCGCGCAAAACCGTCAGTTTGTGATTGATAAGCGGATGGTTGGCGACGTGTACTTTCATAGGTAATACCTTACAGGGGTTTTATTCCTTCCAAATGAGTGAAAGTATGGCCCCATGTCCGAATTCGAAGATGGCCTCGATGATGAGACCGAGGAGATTGAATCCTTCGATGACATACGCGATGAAGTGCGCGACCTCACAAGTGAAATGGATTTTGCAGTAGCTGCTTGGCATGAAGATGGCCGCTGGACCTTGGCGACCTTGCCCGATCCATATGACATCGCACAAATCATTACCAGACTGAAGTCACAACAAACCAATGGTGGCTCGATTGCATTGATTGCAATTGATGAAGAATTCTTTATTTTAATTCGTGTACTTGGTTCACATATTTCCTTATTCCTTAGCGATGCAACCGCGGCTTTGGATTACCCAGTTGCAGAAGAGTTAATGGAAATTGCCGATCTTCCGATTCCCGAAGAAGATGAAGAGTCAGGCCCAGTCGGACATCTAGAAATTTTGGCTGATCTTGGATTAAGTGGCATGGAAATATCTGCGCTTTGTGATGACGAAGAATTGTTTCCTGATGAACAACTAGAAGCGATTGCAGCACGACTTGGTTTTGGAGAAGAGTTCTCGGAGCTTTTGGATCTGTGAACGATATTGAAATGATGCGTGTTGCTTTAGATGCAGCACGTAGTGCAACTGCAAGTGGTGATATTCCAGTAGGTGCTGCTATTTTTAATGGCAAAGGCGAAGTTGTCGCGATCGGTCACAATGAAAGAGAACTTCACAATGACCCAACTGCACATGCAGAAATTGTTGCAATTCGTCGTGCAGCAGAAAAATTAGGTGATTGGCACTTAACCGACCACACACTTGTTGTCACGCTAGAACCATGTGCGATGTGTGCAGGCGCAATTGCACAATCTCGCTTACAAACAGTTGTTTTCGGTGCCTGGGATGAAAAAGCAGGCGCAGCAGGTTCTATGTGGGATTTATTGCGAGATCCACGCAGCACCTTTAGAACCGAAGTTCGTGCAGGCATCCTTGCTGACGATTGTGGTGAGTTAGTGAAGAGTTTTATACAAGGAGTTCGTAAGAAGGATTAAGAATCACCATGGATCCTTCTTCCTCACCAACCATGCCTTCAGCACGTAACTGAGAACCAACTTCAAGTCCGGCAATTTCACGTCGCCCCAAGAATTGCAGTGAAACGCCACCGGTCTCATCCCAAATCTCAACCTCTAACACCGGAGCAGATCCACGTGGAGCTGCCTTAATTGAAGTCACTCGGCCCTGGACTTGTGCACGTTTGCGCCATTCAATCTTGCCAATAGGTGTGACATTTTCCGCGTAGTGGCTGACTGGTTCAACATCTACAGGAGCAATCTTCTGTACAGTTTTTGGAGCGACTACTTGTGGGGCAGGCGTAACGGTTGCTGCAGGAAGAAACGATGTTTTTCCAGAAGCGATGCGATCAACATCGAAAGGAACAATTGTTGCAACAACTCGTGGGAGTTGTGAAATAGGTGCAGCAATATCTTCAGCGGTTTGATCATGTAGTAAGCGGCCTAAGAATCCGGAATATGCACGACGTGGTAGCAGCAGAGTTAATTCGACATCTGGCTTTTCAGTCATTCGAATTGAATAGTCCAATGCTGCATTTGCAAGTCGGCGATCAGGACAATCGATTAATTCAAGTGTGACGTCATCTAGTGCATCCGATGCAGCCCAAGCTTTCTGAATCTCTTCTGCACGACGATCATCAATAACAAAGTGAACAGCTGACAAGTTACGAGGCTTCAAGCTTCGTGCATAACGAATCGCACCGACAGTTGCGATATCAACATTGTCTACAAGAACAGTTACATCATGGCGTGCGATCGATGTTGCACGCTCTTGATGTTGCTTAACCTCTAATGCTTCTTGTTCACGTGTGTATTGGCGACGTAGGCGTAGAAAAGCCATAACCAAGATTGGCGCAGTAATTAGCACTAACCAAGCACCTTGTGTGAATTTAACAACTGAGAAAATGATGACGACGATCAAGGAAATACTTCCGGCAAGGCCGTTGATAAATACTTTTGCTCGCCATTGTCCTGTTTTGTTGCGCAATGCATGGCGAGTCATTCCAAAACCTGCCAAAGTAAATCCGGTAAATACGCCTAGTGCGTAGAAGGCAACTAGGTGCTCAACTGATCCGGCAGTGATGAGAACTAAGAAGATTCCGCCACCAGCAAGAAGCAGGATTCCATTTGAAAAAGCAAGACGGTGACCACGCTTAGTTAATTGACGCGGTAGATAACCATCTGCTGCAACAAAGTTAACCAATAGCGGAAACGCGCTATAGGTGGTGTTGGCTCCTGCGAACAAAATAAGCATTGTGGCTAGCTGAACCATTACGAACATGATCTGACCAACTGTTCCATCGCCCATGATCGCCTTAGCGATCTGAGAGATCACGGTTGGAGTGCCGGATTCGTAGGGAACGGCATGGATCTTGTGAGCAAACCATGAAACTCCAAGAACCAAAGTTCCTAGCAATGTGCTCATGATGTACAAAGTTCTGCGGGCATTTACATGCTCTGGTGTCTTAAAGAGGGCAACACCATCTGAAATCGCCTCTAAGCCAGTTAGGGATGATCCACCATTGGCAAAAGCGCGAAGCAGGATAAAGATTGCAGCAAAAGTTAAAAGACCTTGCTCTTGTCCGATTTCAATTGCTCCAGGTTGTTCAACACTCAGTTTGATTAAAGTTCCATTGAACTGCTTATAGAGACCAACAGAGAAAACAATAAACATGCAGCCAACGAAGAAATAAGTTGGAAGCGCGAAAGCTTTACCAGCCTCTTTTACGCCTCGTAGATTTCCGTAGGTCAACAAGATAATCACAACTAAAATCATTGGAATCTTGTAAGGACTTAGCGATGGGAAAGTTGAAATGATTGCAGCAACTCCAGCTGCTGATTGAATCGCGATTGTAACGATGTAATCGAGCATTAATGCAACTGCAGCAATTTGCGCAACTACGGGGCCAAAGTTGTCGCGCGAAACAATGTAAGCACCACCAACTCTTGTATAAACATTAATCACATCTCGGTAAGACAAAGTGATAATAAGAAGAATGACTAGAACAATTGCAGTCATCGGCATTAACAATGCAAACGCTGCCAATCCAAATGCGGGAAGCAGAGCAATCAAAATCTGTTCTGAACCGTATGCTGAAGATGAAATACAGTCAGAAGAAAGAATTCCTAATGCGTAGCGCTTGCTAAGTCTTTGATGGCCTAGTGAGTGACGGTTAAGAGGGTTACCCAAAAGACGGCGCTTAATCGTATAGAAAAATGAGTCTTTGAGATGCGCGTGATCTTTAAGAACTTCTGGGGCTGGCGCGTCATCGGTCCACGACTTAGGCACTTAAAACTCCTCTTTTAATTGCAATTACTGCAATTTAATAAGTATCACTCTACCGCAGAGCACCAAACTTCACTGTTTTACGCCTAAAGCGTATGCTTCCACCATGCACACACAGTTATATATCGATGGCCAATGGGTAGACGGAATCGGAAAATTACCTGTTTACGATCCCAGCGATGGCTCAGTAATCGCTGAGGTTTCACTTGCCGGAGATGCACAATGTGATGCCGCAATCGCTGCAGCAGATGCAGCTGCAAAAGCGTGGGCAAAAACTGCTCCGCGTTATCGCTCAGAAATTTTGCGTAAAGCATTTGAATTAATGACTGCAGAAAATGAAGTAATCGCTACTTTGATTTCTCGTGAAAATGGCAAAGCAATGCCAGATGCTCGCGGTGAAGCAACGTACGCCGCAGAATTTTTCCGTTGGTTTGCAGAAGAAACAGTTCGCACACCAGGAGACTTCCGTAAATCACCATCAGGGGATAAGCGAATCCTTGTTTCGCATGAACCCATTGGTGTCTCAATTCTTATTACCCCGTGGAACTTTCCGGCAGGTATGGCTACTCGAAAGATTGGCCCAGCAGTTGCCGCAGGTTGCACAATGATCCTGAAGCCAGCAGGTGAAACACCATTAACAGCGATGTACATCGTTGATTTAATGGAGCGCGCAGGATTGCCAAAGGGTGTTCTGAATTTAGTTCTTCCAGAAAAAACTGGTCCAGCGATTTCAAAGATGCTGCACGATCCACGTGTAAAGAACCTTTCATTTACTGGTTCAACTGAAGTTGGTCGCATCTTGCTAAAAGAAGCTGCAGACCGTGTAATTCGCTGCTCCATGGAACTTGGCGGAAATGCACAAGTTGTTATTCATGATGATGCAGATTTAGCAGTAACAATTCCGCAGCTTTCACTTGCAAAGATGCGAAACGGTGGCGCTGCATGTACATCTGCAAACCGCATCTTCGTACAGCGCGGCATTGCAGATAAGTTCATTGCAGAAATGACTAAGTCCATGAGCTCATATGTCATGGGTCGTGGAGTAGAAGCAACAACGACACTTGGCGCTTATGTTTCAATGAAAGAGCGCAACAAGATTGCCGACATTGTTGATGAATCAATTGCAGCTGGCGCAAAGGTAGAAGTTGGTGGAGTTAAGCCAGAAGGCGAGGGTGCTTTCTACCCAGCAACGGTGTTAGTTGTTAAGAAAGACAACCCAATCTTGCTTCACGAAATCTTTGGTCCAGTCGCACCTATCGTCATTTTTGATACCGATGAAGAAGGAATTGAATTGGCTAATGACACCGAATTCGGTCTCATTAGTTATGTCTTCTCTTCAAACCTCACTCGCGCATTACGCACAGCAGAGGCGATGGAATCAGGAATGGTGGCGATTAATAAGGGTGTTATTTCAGACCCAGCCGCACCATTTGGTGGCGTGAAGCAATCAGGCTTAGGCCGCGAAGGTGGCTTCGATGGAATTCACGAGTTCTTACAGACCAAGTTCATTGGCGTCGAGATCTAACCTGCTTACAAAGCACGTAGTTTTGTAAGAATTTCTCTGTCGTTTGTCGTAAGTTTTTTAATCAAACCTTTTAGGTAGTTTCTGCCATCGGCGTAATAAGCAAGCGTGTAATAAGGATAGGTATCTACACAAAACCCACCTTCACTCTCTTGGTTTTCACCGGGTAACGGGAAGTTTTGAATAACATCAACATCACTTTGCGCAAAGAACTTTTTCAGTCTTTGTGCATCAATTAACTGGATGCCCATCAACTGCATTTTGCGCATCTCGGAGGTAAATTCAACAGACCCAATTTTTCTTGCCTTGTATGTAACCTGATTACTTTGAAGAGTGTAAACAACCTCACCATTTGCAATCTTTTTCTTTAAGGAAGAGTTCTCGAGCAATAGATTGGCTTGTGCCATGTAATTTTCCTTGTTGCTTTCAAGCAAATATCTATAAAGGGCTCGTCGGTCAGCTTCGCTTAGCCACTCACCAAGCCTCAGACATTCCTCAAAGTAACTCACAGTCTTATTGTGCACCTATTGCACAATTCTCGGGTTCATATTTTCCAGAGTTTCCCTCCACTCTGATCTCTTTTCCGCCTTTTAATCTGACATAACCCTCGGCAGAACCTCTATATGAAGACTCGTCTCCAAATTTGCATTTAGTAAAGAGATTCTTAAAAACCGCCTTGCCCGATGATTTTGAAATCGCTGCAGCCTTACGGGATATAAAATTACTTACAGTTATCTCCCGATTGTTTTCGAGCATCTGAATCTGAGCGGTAATTACCGTGTATTCCTGTGGGGCCGTACATTCAGAAGTTATGTTTAGTTTTATCGCGTCAATACCCTGTCGCTCCTTGATACTGGTTGAGTGATGGGGTCGTTCAACTTTAAGCGTGCAGGTTGGTTCAGGATTGTTAACAATATTGAATACAACGAATTGAGCAAGCATTAATCCGACCACTGCGATGCTGGGAATTTTAGGTGCAAGAAGAATTGATTTAGGGATTGTTATAGGCATGCTTTGAAACTAGACAAACATGCTGACTTGTTTAATCGGGTTATCCCCAGAGGCGCTAAACAGCCCACACTCTGAACTCAGTCGGGTGGCGGAGGATGAGGGATTTGAACCCTCGATAGGTTGCCCTATACACGCTTTCCAAGCGTGCGCACTCGGCCGCTATGCGAATCCTCCCGAGGGGGAGAACTCTATCGGTGGGTATAACTATGA
>JACCDP011402793.1_pt1 | contig 19128 bp, 14 predicted proteins | sample 7445841 | NCBI WGS metagenome assembly JACCDP01 (sample SAMN15323441, study PRJNA562643) | freshwater metagenome | isolation source: river surface water | place: USA:Blue River Watershed | collected 2017-08-17
ATGGAAAATCTATCATTTTTTTATTTTAATGTACTTAAATAAAATTCTCTCCTATTTCTTGTTACGGTATTTAAATCATACTTGTCTTTGACTGTCTCATATAAACTTTCTCCCAAGTCCTTAACCATATTTGGGTTATTCAAAAGACGATTAATATGTTTTGCCCAATCTGAATGATTTCTTCTTTCATCTATAAGAAAACCATTTCCCTTACCATTTGAATAGTGAACCAAATCAATTGTATATGGACCTAAATCAGAGGCAATCAATGCTTTTTTATAAAATCCAGCTTCGATAACCTTGAGTTGTGATTTTAAAATATTGAATTTTGTATTCTTAATCGGAGCCAAAGATACATCAAATTTTGAATAATTCTTGGCATAAGATTGAACAGGTTGAGTCCAAACTCTCAAATAAGATTCACTCTCAGCATTTTGGAAATCTTCTTGTACAAACCTTAACAGATGTTTTTTATATTCATCTGAAACATAAGAATATTTTTGTGTAAAAATACTTTCGTATTTTGCCCATACCGTTTCTTCGGGTCTTATGGGTCTTTTTTTGTGTTCATTAGTTTGAGGATTTATCTCCGTAACTGTACCTCTTGTATCAAATCCGCACAATACAAATTGAAGATTTTTTACACTTTGGTTCAATTTGGCAAAAGATTGATTTAATAATTGAATATCATGTAAATGAGATGAACCTCCCAACCACCCAACTCTCAATCTATCAGATTCTATTGTTGGTTCCATAAATTGCGGTTCTTTCGGATTTATCGCATTAGGAAAAATAACAACATTTTTATTTATCTTTCTGATTTCCTGTGCAAATATTTCAGTTGTTGTTGTAACATATTTTGCCTTTTTGAGAGAAGACACAATCTTTTCATTAATCTTATTAACTTTAATAATATCGTGAATTGGATGTTCTTTTCCTGGCATCCAATAATCATCAATATCACATATTGTAATAATACCTTCTTTATTTAATTGTTCTACCAAACTGTCAGATCTCTCAAAGTCAGGACCTAAACTTCTGTGATAAACAACTATTTGATATTGTTTAAAAAAATTAAAATCATGGTAGGGTATTTCGTAAACTATGTCTACGTGAAATTCATCCCCATAGGTGTTTTGAAGTAAAACGTGCGGGTCAACGGATCTAAATTTACCTAACCAACCCCCGAACCGTCAGATGGGGTTACAAGAACCCTAATCTTTTCGCGACTGCTCAGGGGCGAATTTGTGTTTTGAGTCATATTTATTAATTATTTCGATTAATTTTTGATTATTATATTTGAGTTCAGATTCCCAAATTATTTCCAAATTATAACCATAACTTTTAATTAAATCAACTTTCATTTTATCATATTCCCAAATTTCTTTGGCGGTCTTTCCTTTTTTGTCATTGTAATAATCTGATTTATATTTAGACGGATTACAATGCCAATAATCTCCAAAATATTCGATTATCAAGTTCATCGACGGAATAAAAATGTCGCAAATTTTACTATCTATCCTGTAAGAAGGAATACAATCGATTTTCATTTCTTTTAATAGTTTAACCATTTCTCTCTCTTTTTTTGAAATTATAATTGATTTTATTTTACCCTTTCTTATGGTATTTTTTAAATGTTCTGACATTTTTTTCCTTGTTTCTTCTAATTCCCCACTTTCCCATCTCTTTTTTAAATTCTCACTTACTTTTTTTCTCCACTTTGGATTCGACATTGAATTGTTATCTCCCATACCTTTACCTTTACGTGATTTTGATATTTTTTCTAACGTTTCTTTGGTATGTTTCTTTCCGTAAAATGGATTACCCTCCCCCATTTGTGACTCTAATGAACAGGACTTACATAACGTTTGTTTATGAACTGCGTTGAAGTAATTCCTACAACATATGATTTTGTCTTTTGAGGTTGTCTTTATTTTTATCCCACATTTAGGGCAAATCCTCTCTATATAAAAAATAGATCCCTCTTTTTTTATGTCTAATTTTTGACATCTATCTCTTTTTCGAGTTATGTCTTTTTTTCTTAATAATTTTAATATTGTAGTTTTTGAAATCCCCAAAAGTTTCGCCAATTGAAGACTGCTTTTACCATTCTCGTATTCTGTAATAATAATTTTTTCTATTTCGGCATCCATATGTTGTATATTTTAAATATATAAATATACCAGTATTATCAAAAGGAAACCTCTAATATAAAAAAACTTACTTCTTGCTATGATTTAATAAAGGGGGATTTTTTGAATTTTACTGTATCTTCTTAATCTTAGATATCTTACCTTCAAATATATGCTTACCTACCCTAAAAGAAAAGTTTTCGTTTGTTTTTTCTGAACTCTCAGAAATAATACCGTTTTGTTTTAATGCGTCATTTACCGCCTCTTTAATCATAGATTTTATTATGTTATAATCTATTTTGGACTCTGAAATTGTTTTTTCAGATTTTGGGGTTGCGGATTCTGGAATATAGTTATTACTTTTTTCCTTCATCAATCTTGACGCTCTTTCTATTAGTTCATCCGACAATCCAACTTGTGGTTGTTGAGGTTTATCTATTGGATGTTCAATCATCAACCTTTTAATTTCATCGGGTAACTTTGAGTTTTTAATCGCATCTACTGTTGGTACTCCCATTGGTTTTGGTGATGATTTTAATGGTGATTCTGCCATAAATTCCTGAGGAATATTGTATTTTGCCTGAGGAATATCGAAATCTTGTAAATTATTAATTGGTATTGAGGGTTGTACGTCACCTCGTTTGATATTTTCGCTTTTGTCCATAATTGCTTTTGCAACCATGAGTTTTTCCATTAATCTATCCATAATATATATTTTTTAAAACTTACTTACAAGTATAACTCTATTCATACTTTTGTCACCATTTGGATTAAAATTTGGTCTAATTTGATTAAAAATTTCTCCTGTTGGTTTCATTGACAATATTTTATCGAGCCTGAAAAATCTCCACCCTGGCATCGGTCGTGTTTTCAGATAACCTCTATGTGACGCCCCACTGTCCTCCCAAGCTCTTACAACAAGGTTCCCTGCCTTTGAGTAACCTATGGCGACGGGTTCTATTTGTCGTAATCCTTTACCTCCGGGTTCATCCCCATCATAATATATAATACATGTTTTTTTGTTTCGGACACAATCCAAAACAGTTTCCATAGAAGCGATTTCTAATAATAACCCTTTTAATGTTTCGGTTAATTTCATCCTAATGGAAAATTCGGATATTTTTTAGCGGAATTGAACTTATTTATTTTAATCTGATCTTTCCTTTCGGTTAAATCTTCGATTGTCCCAGCAGATTCATTATAGACATCTAAAAATATACCTGTACCTCTTCCTAGTCTGTCTCCATCCGCCATTGCGTCTCTATTTGTGGAAGAATATTCGTTCCCATCTTTAAAATAATCGTTTCTAGGGATTAGTTTTTGTCTTTCCATGTCTGCTGCTGCGGTCAATGCGTTTGGGATGTTTTGACTCAAATCTATTGCGTATTCGTTTGCCATTATATTATATTTTTGAGATTATTTCATTTATTCTTTTTAAACTTTCTGTAACTGCCGTATCATACCTATTGATTGTCTTTTCATGTCTTTTGGATGGTCTGATATTGTCTAAACCATCTTTTGTGTGATTATCAATAAATTGATTCTGCATTCCAGTATTCATTTTATTTGTCTTTGTCATCTTATTATATTCCCTCATCTTCCTCAATTCGTTATTAACCCAATTCTTCATCTCGAATCCACCATTTAATATAAAAGGAAGTTCTTTTTCATTTCCTGTGAAGTTATCAAAGAAGTTTTTGATTCTTTTTAATTGTTTATAATCTATAAATTCCTGATTTTGTAATTCTTGATTTCTCAAATATCCATCAACCTCATCGTTCGCACCATTTGCTTTGGTAAAACAAATTCTTATATGATTCCTCATATTATCAGGAAATGGTATTGTACCTTGTGATGTATTATATAAATCTCTATTCACTTCTCATGTATTTGATTAAATCCCTAACACTAATACCTTGTCTTTCAGCCTGACGTTTTAACGATTTCAAATTTTTTATTATAATCGGAGAAATATCAGTTTCCTTTTGTTGTACATCCAAATCTTCGGATGATTTTTTTGAGAAAAGAATTTCCTCTATCATTTTTTTCATCTTATCCTTTCGGATGTTTTCAATTTTTTCTTTTTCAGTTAACCTGATTCTCATATCAGAACCCTTTTTCTTAGTCTTATTCATTTTTGGTTCTTTACCCATTTCACGAGCTCTACCAACAGGGTCGTCCACACCCATTTTTTTCAATTTCTTAATTGTTTTAACTGGTGGTAAATCTTTGGTTTCTTCATAACCGAAAGCTTTTGACATATCTTCTTCTGTTGTTTCTTCAACTGATTCACCATAATAAGTCCTATATCCTCTTGTGATAGGATCATTTGTTATACTTGCAGATGCAACAGTCTGGTCCATTGTTTTTCTTGGGTGTAACTTAGGATCCAAAATTGGTATTTTGGAGTTTGACATTGAACCATCGGATGATATTAATTCTTCAAGATTTTTTTTAATGGTTTTGGTATCCCTTATTTTTTTATCTTTCAGAATTTTATCAATGTATTTTTTTACTAATCTTCCTTTCTTTTTTTCGAATATAAGATTTTCATCTTTCCTTCTCGCCTCGTTCAAATTAGACTCAACTGAAAAGTATAATGAATAGTTTTTTCCTTTATCTCTAAGGAAGAAATAGTACGGACTTGAATAATATTCTTTATTTACCTCAATCATAGATACAATAATATCTCATAAATATTATGACTTTTCGTTTTGTTCCAATATAATACGTTTAAAATGTGTGAAAAAACACTATTAAAAAATATTTATGGAGAACTAACTAAAAACCTGATGTATGGTGATTTGGGAGGTACATATATAATATGGCATATCAAAATATAAATCAATATAATTTTAGGAAACTCCTACTTTCACCTGTTAGAGAAATTAGTGATATTTCCTTGGCTTCAGATGAAAGAGATTTTAATGAAGAAGTAATTTTTTCTCCACTTTTAATCGGAGAAAATGATGGAAACAGAATGCCAATCAAAATTGATTTTAATTCTCCAACCATAATTCAACCAAAACCATTTGATAGTGATACTATTGTTTCTGAAAATTATTGGAATCCAACATTAACCGACCCAAATATATGTGTGAGTAGTTCAACTTTATGTGATGTCGGATTGACTGGAATTGATAATGGGTTGGTTAAACGAATGTCGGGAGAAACAATTGAAATTACAACTGGACTATATCTAAATGATAATGATAAATTCAGTAGATATAAGTACGATAGACGTTTCAAGATGCATCCCATAACGGGATTTACCACAACAGAAAATAGGTTATGGAACGATAATTCATATTCATATAATATTACGTATGGCGCAGAACCTTATGTTGGTTATTATACAAGATTACAAGGAGGTTTTTATCAGGGATTTTATAAGTTGGCGGGATATGAGTATGATGTTTTACCTGAACGTCCAAATTTGGGATGGACAACTGAATTTTTATTAAGGTATAGATGGACAGGAGACACTCAAGTCGGATTAAATGATCGATATCCGCAGAACAAAGGTACGTTTTTCTATTTGGGAGCAAGAGCCGAAAACAAATTTTATCATTACCCTGACGGAAGTCCTGTTACGGATAGTGGTTATACAAGAGTAACGGAAGGTTTATCTTGTATGAAAACGTGCGAGTGCTCAATATCAGGAAGTTCGGGTTCAAGTTGTTTTTATGTTTATCAGATGTCGGGAGAACCGATAACAAATTGTGCATGTACTTGTCCTTGTGAATGTTCTACTGTTGCAGAATTCCCTGAATTAAATCCACTTTATGATGGTGTATCAAATGGGTTATCATTAAGGTTAAGTGGTGATACCGGTAATCCAAGAATATGTGTTAAAACCTACAGAATAACAGGAGAGTGTTTACCTGAGAGCGCTTGCACAACAGAATTGAAATTCATGACTGGTACATCAGTTGTTGAATGGTGTTCATCAAAAGGAATATTTGATGATTGCGCGGACACTCCTTATATAAATCAAGAAAGATGGGTACAAATTGATGCCGTTTTTAGAAGAAATGCTTATTTCGAAGAATGTGATTTATGGGATAAGGGAGGATTAGGTGATATCATATCCGAAGAATATATTGCAACTTTATACGATAATAGTTTAAGTTTGGTGGTTCCTCCCGTAACTCAAGAACAAACAAATCCGCCAACGACTGAGGTTGTTAACATAACTGACAAATGGATACAAGAAAAAAATTATAGATTAGGGACATTTCGAATTTATATTAATGGACGGGTTTTCATGGAGATTGAAGACTTCGAGGAAATTATTCCACGTCCGTTAAATACATTCAAAGAAAAACAAATTGGGGTTCCGTTTAATATTTCATTGGGTGGGGGAACACAAGGTTTACATGATAACTTAACATTTTCAGGAGGATGTCCCGAAAATATAAATGAAATTGTATATCAACAAGACCCTGAGTGTCTTACCACTTATGATTTACAAAACACTATCTATGATGGTTTAGAAACTGAAATTAGGTTAGAAGAAATATTTGGAGGTAATTTTATTGGAGATATAAGTTCTTTCAGAATGTATGTTGAACCATTAGATGCGTCCGAAATAAGACACAACTTCAAGTTGTTAAAAGATAGGTATCAATTATTAGATCCAAATTGTGTTGATTGTAATCCAACTCCAGTTTCTCCTAGTACTGAATGTGATATTCAACTTACTATAACTTCACAACCTATGGGTGGTATAATTCAAATATCAAGTATAAATTTTGATGACCAATATTCCGAAATAACGTATTATCCTGATACTGGTGGTACGATAAATTTAGGTTACCACATGTTACCATATTCGGTTAATTTGGAATATTACTACGGTCAATATGATTTATATTTTTCAGCATATCCAAAAACTTGTACAACTTATTTAATTAATCCGTTCCCTACGCCAACACCAACTATGTCGTCAACTGTAACACCAACAGTCACGATTACACCTTCAGTTACTCCAACTATTGGATTATCTCCAACACCAACTCCAACACTAACACCAACACCAACAAAACTACCACTTATGGCATATTTAGTCCCTGAACCTCAAGATTTAACCTCAGGCACAAATCTCGGTCAGTACTTATTGGATAATGGCTCAAACTATTATGGTTATTACAACGAACAAAATGCACCTTCCAATTTGTCTACATATTCTGATGATATGAATACATATATTCATTATTCCGGATGGTCTGGTAATGACGGTAACTTTATAACAAATATTTCATCATTATCTAGTTTAATAAAACGAACTCCTGGTACAGGTATAGATACATTTGGATGTACAGTTTCACAAAATACATTTGGAACAATCGAAATTGATGGAACCAAGGTTAATCCAAATGTACAATACAATTATACTATTTGGTTACCGTTAGAGGCATTACCTGAGTCATTTACAAATATGACAGTTGATATTGGACAAGGTTCACCTTGTACAAGTAATATAGGTAATTCATTGATACCTGATCCGGTATTATCTCAACAAAATGTTGTCGTAACCGGAGGTTCTCCGATACCTCCAGGTATTTATAGAATATTGTGGAATTTTGTATTACCAGCAACAACACCTTTACAATCACCACTATACTTTAAAGGAGATAGTTAATCATAAAATTGTGTTAATGAGAAGAAATGTCATTTAATTATAAAAATCCAATAACCACCGATCAGAACTCTTTTATAGAGACAGTTGGTAGAACAGTCACGTTCGGTAATACTTTTTCCGTACTGAGTGTTGGTGGTTTTATGGAAGTGTGGGGGATAGACGATTTGATATTGACATTCTCAGGCACTGGACCTCAACAACTTAGTGCAAATACAATACCAATTCAAATATCATTTGGATTGGGTACACCATTTTCACCGGCAGCGACACTAACCTTAAACTCTGATAACATATCTTCAGGAAGGAGAAGACTGGGTATGCTTGCGTATGTCCAAGAAACTCAAACCGTGTACCAGTATTCTATTCCGAATTACGAACAATTATGGGATAATGTTGCGGCGCAAACAGGTAGTTCTGGTTTTTCTCAAACCGAATATGCAACTTCTGTTAATACAAGAAGTTTGGCGGGACAACAATTCATATCTGCGTGGACAGGTAATACAATAGAAGGTATTAGCGGTATAACACGAGAAAACGCAAGATGGAAAATCTTTCAAAATAACGATGTTTATATAACAGGAGGAACATATTATTCCGCAACAACTACTCTGGAATTATTCAATAATAATGGTGGTTCTGTTGTTGTTACGGGATTTACAGGAACAATAACAGGAGGAACTTATGTTGGTGATACCTTAACTTTATTTAATAGTGATGGTTCGGAAGTTTCCGTAACAGGTATAGTTTCAGGAATACAAATAAGTGATGGACTCACAACCGTACCACAAGTCACTGGAGTCACTTTCGATGATGCAACTGTGATTAATGATGGAAATGGAAATGTAACAATAGTCGGACTTGACGGTAGTTCGGGATCTAGTGGTAGTTCCGGAACCTCTGGTTCTAGTGGATCTAGCGGTACGTCAGGTATAAGTGGAACAAGTGGTTCTTCGGGTTCGAGTGGTAAAGAAGGATCTTCAGGTACTAGCGGAAGTTCAGGATCTAGTGGTTCATCAGGTATAAGTGGAATAGATGGAACGAGTGGTTCTTCTGGTTCGAGTGGTAAAGATGGGACATCAGGGTCTAGTGGTAAAGATGGGACATCAGGGTCTAGCGGTAAAGACGGGACATCAGGATCTAGCGGTAAAGAAGGATCTTCAGGTACTAGCGGAAGTTCAGGATCCAGTGGTTCATCAGGTATAAGTGGAATAAATGGAACGAGTGGTTCTTCGGGTTCGAGTGGTAAAGATGGAACATCAGGATCCAGTGGTAAAGATGGAACATCAGGATCTAGTGGTAAAGACGGGACATCAGGATCTAGTGGTATTTCCGGTTCTAGTGGAACTAGTGGTGTTGGAATTGTTAACTTTATTGCGGAATACGTAGAAAAAACATCAAATCAAATTGTTAGAGAAAGTACCGCCTCCGCTATAAGTGCTACAACTACTGTCTACGAATCTGGTATCACACGATCTAGAGGTTCCGCGTTTACGGTACCGAGTAGAGGACAATATGAATTTGCATATTCTGTTCAGATAGAAAAGATTTCAGGTGGAACTACTGACGTTTCATTTTGGTTAAAAGTTAACAATACTAATGTTGATGTTACAACAACAACATTAACTTTGAATTCTAACGGTGTTTATCAAATACCATATACTCCTCACATTTTGGACTTAAGCACAAATGATGAGGTTGAATTTTATATAACCCAAGTTACACGTCCCTTAGAGACACAAGCATCAGTTCAACTCGTAGCATTTTCGGCATCTTCAACTCCTGATAGGCCAGCTGCTCCATCAGCAATTATAACAATAAAACAAATTGGAGTCGTTGCTGGAGGCACATCCGGAACATCCGGATCTAGTGGCACATCTGGAGTAAATGGGACTTCGGGTACATCTGGTTCAAGTGGTTTTAGTGGAACTTCGGGTACATCTGGTTCAAGTGGAACATCTGGTTCAAGTGGAACATCAGGTACTAGTGGTTCCTCAGGAACATCTGGATCAAGTGGTACGAGTGGAACGAGTGGTACGAGTGGAACTTCAGGTGCTCCAGGTTCAAGTGGAGCAGGAATAGCAAATTGGGCCGCACAATATTCCGACTCGACAAATCAACCAATTAATGAAGATGGTACAACAATTATTTCTGCAAATACGGTTGATTACGAATATGGTATAACTTTAGTGGATGGAAATAAGTTCACAGTACCATATGACGGACAATACGAGTTTGGGTTTTCAGCTCAAGTGGAAAAAACTCAAGGAGGAACCGCCACAGATATATCCTTTTGGATTTCGGTTGACGGAGTTTCAGTACCAAGAACGACATCAACAATTACACTTGTCTCTAATAGTGCGTATCAATTACCTTTTGTACCATATATATTGGATTTGACAGGTGGAAGTTATGTACAACTTTATGTGAGTGCGGATAACTCGAACATACAACTTACAGCGATAGGAACACAAACAACACCCGATAGACCGGCAGCTCCCTCCGTAATAATAGTATTTAAACAAGTTGGTGTAGCGGTTGGTAGTAGCTCGGGAACCTCAGGTACTAGTGGAACATCAGGAACATCCGGTTCAAGTGGTACGAGTGGAAGTTCGGGAACAACTGGAACCTCAGGCACTAGCGGTACGTCAGGTACTAGTGGAACGTCAGGTACTAGCGGTACGTCAGGCACTAGTGGAAGTTCAGGAACATCTGGAACCTCAGGTACTAGCGGTACGTCAGGAACATCTGGAACATCAGGAACATCAGGTATTAGTGGGACTTCGGGAACATCTGGAACCTCAGGAACTAGTGGAACGTCAGGAACATCAGGTATTAGTGGGACTTCTGGAACATCTGGAACCTCAGGCACTAGTGGAACATCTGGAACCTCAGGCACTAGTGGAACGTCAGGAACATCTGGTTCAAGTGGTACGAGTGGAAGTTCGGGAACAACTGGAACCTCAGGTACTAGCGGTACGTCAGGCACGAATGGAACCTCAGGAACTAGCGGTACATCAGGGTCATCCGGTTCAAGTGGTAGTTCGGGAACATCTGGTACTTCAGGTCAAGATGGTATATCAGGAGGACAAAATTTTTTCTTCAATCAATCGGTATCTCAAGACGTAAGTCCATATAAACAATTAGGTGAATTTACGGACGGACTTCCACAAAGCACGGTAGTCGTAAACCTAACCGCCAATCAACAAAATGTTTTGGTTAATGGTGGGTTTATTACGGATAACGGTGTACCTGAAATTACTATAATTCCTAACGGTTTGTGGCATGCATATTGTTATTTTACAAAAAATACCCAAAATGATAATTTACAAGTTTACTATATTGTTTCCAAATACACAACAGGTGGAACAAAGACAACATTATTTACATCGGACACAACTCAAATAGGATGGGATACAAATAACACCACACCTGTTGAAATAAAAATAAATTCGTTACCGACATCCACATTATTAAACATTTCTGATAGAATTATTGTTGATTTATATGTTAATAATAATGATAACCAAAATAGAACTGTTACATTTTACTCAGAAGGAACATTACATTATTCATATTTAGTTACAACATTATCAACACCTTCGGGTTCAAGTGGTACTAGTGGAACATCTGGAACATCTGGAACATCTGGAACATCTGGAACATCTGGAACATCTGGAACATCTGGAACATCTGGAACATCTGGTTCAAGCGGTTCAAGCGGTACGTCAGGTACGTCAGGTACGACTGGAACATCAGGAACATCAGGAACATCTGGTTCAAGTGGTACGAGTGGAAGTTCGGGAACAACTGGAACCTCAGGTACTAGCGGTACGACTGGAACATCAGGTTCCAATGGATCTAGCGGAAGTTCGGGAACGACTGGAACCTCAGGTACTAGCGGGACTTCAGGTACTAGCGGTACTTCTGGTGTCAGTGGGGCTAGTGGTACTTCAGGAACTAGTGGTACAAGTGGAAGTTCGGGAACAACTGGAACCTCAGGCACTAGTGGAACTTCGGGTACGTCAGGGGTTAATGGTACTTCCGGAACCTCAGGTACGAGTGGAAGTTCGGGAACAACTGGTACCTCAGGTACTAGCGGTACATCAGGTACGAGTGGAAGTTCGGGAACATCTGGTTCAAGTGGATCGAGTGGAAGTTCGGGTACGACTGGAACCTCAGGGACTAGTGGGACTTCAGGTACATCAGGGACTAGTGGATCGAGTGGAAGTTCGGGTACGACTGGAACCTCAGGGACTAGTGGGATTTCGGGAACATCTGGTTCAAGTGGATCGAGTGGAAGTTCGGGTACGACTGGAACCTCAGGGACTAGTGGGACTTCAGGTACATCAGGGACTAGTGGAACTTCGGGTACATCAGGTGTTGATGGTATCTCAGGCACTAGCGGAAGTTCGGGAACAACTGGAACCTCAGGTACTAGTGGCACTTCGGGTACATCAGGTACTAGCGGAAGTTCTGGAACAACTGGAACCTCGGGTACTAGTGGTACAAATGGAAGTTCGGGCACAGCAGGTTCAAGTGGAACATCGGGAAGTTCTGGATCATCAGGTACGACAGGAGCATCTGGTTCAAGTGGAACATCGGGAAGTTCTGGGTTAGCCTATTGGTCATCACCAGTTGAAGCAAAAAACACAGGATATACCATATTAACATCGGACAATGGAAAAACTTTTACTTGTGATGCAACAACCACTCAAACATTTCTTTTACCTAGTGTTGACTCTACAAATATAGGATTCGTTGTCACAATCGTAAAACTAAGTACAGGACAAGTAACAATAGACGCTGCAGATAGTGATACCATAGAAGATAGTGGTGTTGGAGATACAATATATTGTGCTGACTTGACTCCTGCAACAATAACATTAAGATTATTCACATCAACGGGGTGGTTTATAATCGCCGCCAATGGAACTTGGATAACAACAGATTAAATTATGCCAGACGTATCAGATTTTATATTTGGAAGATTATCGGGTAGTGGAACTTTACCATCGGGAGATGATAGTTCAATCGGAACTGATTTCGCAGCGTGGAGTAAATTCAAAGTGATGTTAGATCGAGGAGTAATCGCCGGAAATTTATCCAATACGGTTGTTGTTAGTACATATTCTCTTATTTATACAACATCAGCAGGTGCATATTATGGCGGAGTACTGGCACCAAATGGAGATATACATTTTGTTCCTTTTTCCGCAAATAGAGGCCAAAAAATATCTGCGTCAGGAACAGTTTCAACATATTCACTTTTATATACTACATCTGAAGCTTATTCAGGTGGAGTACTTGCTCCGAATGGTGATATACATTTTGTCCCATTACTTGCAAACAGAGGTCAAAAGATTTCCGCATCAGGAGTTGTTAGTACATATTCTCTTATTTATACAACATCAGCAGGTGCATATTGGGGTGGAGTCCTCGCACCAAATGGTGACATCCATTTTATTCCAAGAAACGCTCCTGTAGGTCAAAAAGTATCTGCGGCAGGTGTTGTTTCAACTTATTCTTTAGTGTATACAGTAGCGAATGCTTATATGGGTGGAGCCCTTGCACCAAATGGAGATATCCATTTTATTCCAAGCAATGCAAACCGAGGACAAAAAATTTCAGCTGCAGGTGTTGTGAGTACTTATTCTCTTGTCTATACAACATCATTCGCTTACTTTAGTGGAGTATTGTCTCCGAATGGAGACATACATATGATACCAGGTTCTGCCAATAGAGGACAGAAAATAAATATAGATGGAATTGTAAGTACTTATTCATTGGCTTATTCAGTATCTGTAGGTTATGTTGGTGGTGTATTAGCCCCAAATGGAGATGTGTATTTTGTTCCAAACGACGCGGCAGTTGGGCAAAAAATATCCACGACAGGTGTAATTAGTACATATTCATTGATATACACTGTAGCTAATGCATATAGAGGGGGGGTTATGGTACCTAATGGTGATATATATTTAATTCCAAATGTCGCCGCAGTAGGGCAAAAAATCTCCACACAATCAGCACAACCATTCTCATTAGGAGTATGTTGTTCACCATTTTTAAATAAATTATAATATGCCAGATAAATCAATATATGTATTCGGCAGGGAAACGGGACCTGGAACATTACCCAAGAACAATGACAGTTCGGTAGGAACAGATTTGGTTGCGTGGAAGAATTTTCAGATAATGTTGAGGAAGAGTACAAATAGTGGTGATTTGTTTACAAATACTATTGTGAGTACGTATAGTTTGGTTTATACGGTAGCAGGTGCATATACCGGAGCGGTTATTGCTCCAAACGGGAATATTTATTTTATACCAAGAGCGGCAAATCGAGGACAAAAAATATCATCGAATGGAGTTGTGAGTACCTACTCATTAGTATATACAATCGCCACTGCATATATTGGAGGTGTGCTTGCGCCTAATGGAGATATACATTTTGTTCCGGCTAATGCGATTGTCGGTCAAAAAATAAATGCTTCCGAGGTTGTCTCAACATATTCTTTAGTATACACAACCTCAACGGCATATTATGGCGGGGTACCGGCACCTAACGGAGATATTCATTTTATACCAGCAAACGCTGTGGTAGGACAGAAAGTTTCATCCTCAGGAGTTGTAAGTACTTACTCGCTCGCATATACAACCACAGGTGCGTATCGAGGAGGGGTATTAACCCCAAATGGTGACATTCATTTTGTCCCACTAAATGCGACTGTCGGTCAAAAAATCTCCTCGGTCGGAGTTGTTAGTACCTATTCAATCCTATCACGAGGTTATTCTGGTGGTGTTATCACATTAAATGGTGACGTTCATTTTGTCCCATTTTCTGCGACTGTCGGTCAAAAAATTGACATAAATGGAGTGGTGAGCACTTATTCCCTTGTTTATACAACTGCCTCAGCATATCAAGGAGGAGTTCTTGGGCCAAACGGAGATATTCATTTTTCTCCACAATCTGCAACAGTAGGACAAAAAATTTCATCATCAGGGGTGGTAAGTACATATTCATTAAATTATACAATCGCCAATGCATATGCTGGAAGTGTTCTTGCACCTAATGGAGATATTCATTTTGTCCCATTTTTTACAACTGTCGGTCAAAAAATCTCCACCACATCAGGAGAAGGATTTTCATTTGGAGTTTGTCAATCACCATTCTTTAATAAATTTTAATTATGCCAACAGAAAGTAGATTTGTAAATGGAATAGATGGTGGTGTTGGAAAGTTGCCAACTGGTGACAACTCATCCATTGGTACTGATTTGATTGCTTGGAGAAATTTTCAGGTGAGATTAAGAAAAAGTGTGGAAGGAGGAACGACATTTAGTAGTGTTATTGTGAGTACTTATAGTTTGGTTTATACTGTTGGAGAGGCGTATATAGGAGGAGTGCTCGCATCTAATGGAGACATACATTTTGTACCATTTAGTGCGAATAGAGGACAGAAAATAGATATAAATGGAATTGTTAGTACCTATTCTCTAGCTTACACAACAGCTAATGCCTATGCAGGTGGTGTTCTTGCCCCTAATGGAGATATACATTTTGTACCATTTTCAGCAAATAGAGGTCAAAAAATATCCGCATCAGGAGTTGTTTCTACATATTCTCTTGTTTATACAACAACTGGCGCGTATCACGGTGGAATTATTGCTCCTAACGGAGAAATTTATTTCGCTCCGTATGATGCGAACAGAGGACAAAAAATATCTGCAACAGGGGTTGTTAGCACATATTCTTTATTATACACAACACCAGGAAATAGCACCTCATTAGGATTAACCCCAAATGGAGACATACATATTATACCATTAAATGCTAATAGGGGTCAAAAAATAGATATAAATGGTGTTGTGTCAACTTATTCATTAGTATATACAACATCATCAGGCGCTTATTCTGGATGTGTTTTAGCCTCAAATGGGGACTTGCACTTTGTAAAAGCTGGTGCACCTGTCGGTCAAAAAATAGATGTGAACGGAGTTGTGTCAACATATTCATTAGTTTACACCGCGTCAAGTTTTAATAGCGGAGTACTTGCACCTAATGGTGATATTTATTTCATACCGTTGTCTGCAGATAGGGGGCAAAAAATAAATAAAGATGGGGTAGTATCAACATTTTCATTGTTATATACAACATCTCTCGCTTTTGGTGGTGGGGTTTTAAATAATAATGGGGATATTTATTTTGTACCAAGAGGTGCAAATAGTGGTCAAAAAATATCTACACTACCAGGAATACCATTCAGTCAATCGATATGTGAATCACCATTTTTTAATAAATTTTAATTATTACTTGAATTAATTTTTATTGGTTTTATTTTTTCACAAAAAAAAATATGTACAGTAGAGATAAGATTCTTCAGGTTATGCAAGAAATTTATGAAGAATCAAAACCAATCAAACCTTACGTCACAATTGCACAACCAAGAAGAGATTTAAAAGAAACTGCTGCCCAAAATTTAGATGGGTATGAAGGATTACATATTGATGTTTGTGGATTCTCTCACGCATTTGTAAATATTGGTGGAGAGTCAGTCGATGTTGCTCGAAATTATTTAATAGAGAAGGCAATAGAAAGTGAAGCCAAATACTTATTATTTGTTGGTGAGGATACAGTTTTACCTTATGACGGTTTTAGAATTTTACACGACACGGCAGAAAAAAATCCTGACTCTATGGTTGTTGGAGTTTATTATATAAAATTGTCTTCACCAATGATTATGATTAACCAAAATGGATATATAATTCCCGCTAATGTCGAACCAGGACAGGTTTATGAAGCTTGGCAAACAGGTTTGGACGCGGCACTTATTCCAATAAGTCTATTGAAAAAGATGAAAGAAGATGATCCAGAACTACCATTCACGTGCATTGGACATAAAATAAATGATTTACCATTTATAGGTGAGGATAATTTTTTTGTTCATAGATGGAGAAAATTGGGTTATAAGTTATTGGTTAATACTGATGTTCAATGTCTTCATATGGATTTGGCAAGCGGAAAATATACCGCGCATCCATCAGTTAAACTAAACAATTATTTTACCAACATTCCAATAACAGGAGAGTTGACTATGGATGATAAAAAGGATATTGACACAAGATGGGCGGAAAGATTGCCACAACCCAAAAAATAAATAAAGTAAAAAAGTTTAAATATGATAACATACGGAAATATTCAATTTTTAAATCAACCAACATATACTCCAAGACAACTAGTTGCTGTGGATGTAACGTTGAGTTCAACGACTTATAATTGGATTGTATATACTCCATTTACGAATGGAGATGGATTAACTGATTATTTTCAGTTGATAGCACCTATGGTTCAATCTGATATAGAACGTAAGGAAGGTATTTGGAGTGTTTCACCTCATACCGAAGAGGTTACAGATCCATTTACAGGTGAAGTATCAATAGTAGATATACCTAAAGATAGGATTGTGTGTCCAACTATCCCTGATTATATTGAGTTGATAGCTATGGGCAACCCGAGTCAAGAACAGTTGGATTTGACCTTAGTGGTGTTAGGTGAAGATTATTGGCAGTATCCATTATACGCAAAAAGAATTGTTGCACCAGTAGATTTGATACTTGATGATATAGGGATAAAAATGTATGGTTGGTTCCAAATAAATAATTTACCAGTATTGAAATTGGGAACTTCAGTTAATTTGTATTGTAATGAAATATTACCTCAGCACCAAGCAATAGTCGATCAATTACAAGGACTGATTATTGTTGATAATAGACCCTAATTAAATTAATTTTTACGTTTTTATCTAAAAAAAATATGAATAAAAATCTTGTTCTAACAGTATCGGCAGGAAATTTATTTTCCGATATTCAAAGACTAACACATCCATCGATTAAAAAATATGTGAACAAAATAAATGCAGATTTTTTGGTTATTTCTGAAACAAAATACACCGATCCAAATTGGGAAAAAACTCAAGTTTATAATTTATTAAACCAATATAAAAGAATAATTTTATTGGACTCTGATTTAATAATCAGAGAAGATTGTCCAAATCTTTTTGATATAGTTCCTGAAGACAAATTGGGTGGATTTAATGAAAAAAAATATTTTCAAAACGCCGAGAAAGTTAAATTAGAGGCAATCAAATATAAATTTGAGATACCAAAGATTACCAATGATTACTATAATACTGGTGTCTTAGTGATATCTAGAAAACACAAACCATTATTTAAACCTGTAAATACATTTCTAGGTTCGTTTAATGATTATTTAAACGCATTGATTCAGAAAGAGAAAGTTAAAACATATGATTTAGATTATAGATATAATCGAATGCATTACCAAGATGACTATTGTGGAATGCCAAGGCACGATGCATATATCATACATTATTCTCAGGCGCCTGATGAAATAATGTTAGATTTGATTCCGAAGGATTTAGAAGTTTGGAAAAAGGACAAACCACATTATGAATATAAAAGGAATATAATGGTTTCAGTAAGTGCGGGCATGGGAGACCAACTATGTTCCGAACCTGCAATCAGGTTTATGAAAAAAATATATCCCGATTCAAATATCCATATTGTAACACATTTTCCAAGATTATTTGAACATTTGAATTTACCTGTATATTCGTATGAAACTTGGAAAGGGCTAAAAGATCCAGTATTAAAATTCCATACTTGTCCTGATGACGAAAAGAGTGGGCATAATTTATCTCATGCATTATTTCACCCAACAGATTTTGCTAGTTTATCAATGTATCGAAGAACAATTCCAAATATCGAAAAGAATATAACATTGAAACTTGATCCTGATGACGTAAATTCCATCTTGGAAATGACGATGAATAAGAAAAAAGATAAACCAATGGTTTTGGTTCATGCGGGAAAATGGTGGCCGTCAAAAACATTACCAACCGAATGGTGGCAAGAAATAGTGGATAAATTATCCGAAAAATTGACAGTAGGATTGATTGGAAAGTATCTAACTGAAGAACAAGGATATCAACCTGTCAATGTTCCTGATGATGGTTTTGATTTTAGAGATGTTACATCTTTGGGAGAACTGATCGCATTAATATCTTTATCCAAAGTCACCTTAACAAACGATTCTTCTCCGTTGCACATTGCAGGTGCATTCGACAATTGGATTGTTACAATTCCAACATGTAAACATCCGGATCACATATTGCCGTACAGAAATGGAGATCAAACATATAAAACAAAAGCGTTATATAAAAAATTGTTGATTGATGATTTGGAAGTGAGACATACTGAATCTGAAGTTAATACAATAGACGAGATACCTAAAGGAAAAACAATTTATGATTATATACCTGATGTCGATGTGGTA
>JACCDP011375387.1_pt1 | contig 19125 bp, 15 predicted proteins | sample 7445841 | NCBI WGS metagenome assembly JACCDP01 (sample SAMN15323441, study PRJNA562643) | freshwater metagenome | isolation source: river surface water | place: USA:Blue River Watershed | collected 2017-08-17
GAGAAGCTCGCCACCTGCTCCTGCTTGCCCGCGACGGTCACCGTTCCCGCCGGAATCTTGACGAGCGCATCGCCCCCGCGTCCGGCCGCATCGAGCGCCGGCGAGGTCCCGAGCCACGCGGCCACGGCGCCGGGCTTGGGGGAGAACATCGCGGCCAGCAATCTTTCCTCACCGTCGCGTGCCGGGCCTGCCGCCAACTTGTTCAGGTGCGACGCGACGTTCCTCACGCTCGCGGCACGCAACTCCGTGAGGAGGCGCGCGGAGGCCTGCCGGTCGAGGTCCGTGACGCGCTGGCGCAGGGCCTCAGCATGAGAAAAAGAATGATTCCACGGGGCCACCCGCTCGGCCGGGCGCCCCGCGGAGCGCGTGCGGCCGACCTTGTCGACCGCCTCGTGCTGAAACGAGAACGTCACCGCTCCGGCGGCGGTCAGCGTCCGCGTCACCGCGCCGTCCCAGAACACCCGCTCCACGGGGGTGGCCACATCGGTCCACTTCTGCGCCTCGATCGTCGGCGCGGGCTTCGCGCGCAAGTGCGCCTCGAGGTCGGACTGCGCGCCGCGGAGGGCGATGTGGTTGACGAGGCCCGCGATGGCGGCGCGCTGCCGGCGCTCCTCGCTCCGGCGCGTCTCCAGGTCGTAGGTCCGCACGATGCTCCCCGTCGTGTAGACGCTGAGCTGCACAATCTCCCGCTGGACCCGCTCCACCTGAGCCCGTTCGAGCTCGCCGCCGTAGTTGACGATGTCGTTCTGCAGCTTGAGAAGCCGGTCGACCCAACGCTCGTAGTCCGGGTTGATGATGGTCGTCCCCCAGGCGCTGCGTTTCTCGGTCTCCTTCACGACCCGCTCGCGCATCCCGTCTTTCAGGCCGGGCTTCATGGAGAGCACGACGGCCGGCGCGCCGGACGTTCGCTGGACGAGGTCCGGCGACGGCACCTGCAGCTCCGACAGCTCCGGAAACGGTGTCGTCAACAACCCCCCAGCCTCGAGCTGGCGCGACAGGAAGTCCTTGGCTTCCGCGTCGGAGGCCTCGAGTCGCGGAACGAGCGACCCGAGCAGCCCGACGAGGGCGCTGCGCGCAGGCGCGAGCGCGGCCGGCGCCTCGCCACGAAGACGCGCGGCGACGAATTCGTAGAGCGCCGCCGTCGCGACGAGACCGGCCTTGGAAGCCTCCGCGGCGCGCTCGCCGAAGCGCTGCCCGAGTTGCGCGCGACGCGCCTCGGTGGCCGCGTCGGGCTTGCCGTCGCCCAGCGTCGCAGCGTGAATCGCCAGCGCGTTGTGCAGGTCGCCGGCCTCCAGCAACGCGCCGAATCGGGTGAGGCCGTTGCGAGCGAGGTCGGCGCGTGTCTCGGCGACGAGGGTGTCGAGCGGTTCGAGCAGCTTGAGCGCCACCTGGTGCGGAGAGTCGTCGAGGCGCGCATGGAGCTTGAACAGCGCGTCGGCGTCGCCCGCGGCCAGTCGCCTCTTCGCGTTGTCGACGGTTTGCACCTTGTGCGCCGCGAAGTAACGCTCCGGATCCTCGGTCTCGATGAGGTAGCGGGCGTACTCCCCCGCCAGCACGACGAAGCGCTTCACGGGGCCGTCATCGGCCGCGGCCACCACGACGCCGGCCGGCTCTTCCATCCAGCCCACGAGCGCCTCGGGGTCCATGCGTCCCTCCGCATGGAGGCTCGGGTCGTAACGCGTGTGGGCCGGAACGCTCACCGTCAGCCTGTGGCGGAAATCCTGCTTGCTCAACTCGAACATCATGCCGAGGAGACGGAAGCCCTCACCCTCGGGAACGTAATCGAAGGCGATGCTTTTGAGCTCCCCGGCCCACAGCTGCATGACGACGCGGCCGGATGCGACGCTCCCGGTGATGGCGTCGACGGGCGTCCCGACCTTCCAGCCGACATACTTCGCGCGGGCGATACGTGACCAGTAGCCGTCCCAGTACTCCCGCGACCCGTCCTTGCGGATCTCCTCGACGAAGTCTCGAGACTTCGTGCTCCACATCGGGCCGGCCGTGACACAGGCGCAGGCGAGCAGCGCGATCAAGGGCGCGCGGAGACGGCGAGACATGGCGACCTCACGTGGCTCGGAGGGAAGGTCCGCTATTGCGGCCTTCCGCGTGGATGCGTCTTCGATACGGATCGTTTATACGCGCCACTTCCGGATGTCCAGCGCACGCGGCTCGGCCGTCGCCCCGCTGCTGCGAGCCGTGATGTTCGAGCCAAGCCCGGAGGTGGCGGGGCGGCTCGTGCGCAACCTGCCGCTGAATCCCGGGCTCGTGGGCCGGGCGCGGCTGCTGACGCTCGCGCGGATCGCCTCCGGCCTCGACGTGCTCCCCGGCGATCTCCTACCCCGTAGCAAGGAAGAGCTGCTCGATCACGCCGGACGTACGCCTCCATCCGCGCGCGCGGCGAGCCTCGCGAAGCTCGAGTCGGTGCTGGAGACGCTCCCGCGAGAGGAGCGGAAGAGGGCCCTCGTCCTCGTGCGTTCGCTCGTGAAGCTCCTAGAGATTTGAAGCTCGCGAAGCGCAAACGGCGACCGCCCCGAAGGACGGCCGCCGTTTACTTCATCGATAGATTTTAGCGCGCCTTACGCTGCGCAGCACTTCTTGAACTTCTTGCCCGAGCCGCAGTGGCACGGGTCGTTGCGTCCCGGGAGGTTTGCCGCAACGGCCGGGCGCTCGACGCCGGCGAGGTGGCGATCGATGGCGCGCAGGGCGCCGAGGCTCAGCGCGACGAGGCCGATCTGCTCGTCCTGCGACATGCCCGCGGGGAGCGCGCCCTCGGCGAGAAACGCCTGCTGGATGAGACCCGCGAGCACCGGCTGGCGGTCGCGGGTGGGCGAGGGCGAGGCACCCTTGTCGGCCAGCACCGTGCGCGCTTCGTTGCCGACAGCGGCGATGGAGGCGACGAAGGCCTTCGAGCGGATGGCCTCGGTCATCTCCTTCGGATAGGCGCGGTTCGCGGCCTCGAGCAGCGTGTAGACGACGGGGGACGCTCGGGCGAGGTGCTTCGCGTTTGCGGTGCGGATCAGCAGATCGATCGCCTCGGTGACGCCGTCCTGCGGGAGCGAGAGGCGCTCGTTGAGTGCGGTGGCTTCCGTCGGGGCCTGCGACGGGTCGAGGCCGAGGACGGCGTCGCGCGCGGCGTCGAGGTGTTCCTGCGAGACGATCAAGGCTGCATTGGTCATGGGCGTTTCCTCAGGCTCGTTGGAGGGGCGCGGACCGTAGCACGGAGTGCCGCGTCTGCGAACGCGTGCGAGAGTCGTGTCATGCCCGGTCCGAACCCGCCCCCCATGTCGCGTCGCGCCCTCGGGATCAGCCTCGCGATCGCCGCGGCGATGAGCCTGTTCTTCTGGCGTTCGCCGGTCGTCTACCCGGTGCGCCTTATGGTGACGCTGCTCCACGAGGCGAGCCACGCGCTGATGGCGAAGGCCGTCGGGGGCACCGTGGTCAGCATGACGATCAGCCCGTCGGAGGGCGGCCTGACGCAGAGCCTGCTGCCGGAGGCGCTGCTGCCGCGGATGCTGGTGACGGGCGCTGGTTATCTGGGCGCGACGGTGATGGGCGTCTGTCTGCTCTTCGCCGCGAGCCGCATGCGCGACGGCCGCTTCCTGCTGGGCGTCATTGCGGTGGGCCTTGTTGCGGTGGCGGTGGCGTGGGTGCCGTTCGTACCTCCCGCCGCGGCCGATGGTGCAGCCGTGCTGGCGACGGGCTTCTCTCGGGGTGACGGGCTGTTCACCTGGCTGGTCGTGCTGGGCGGCTGCGCGGGGCTCTTCGTGCTGGGCCGCTGGGGGCCGGTGGGGCTGCGCCGGGGCGTGGTGGTCTGGTTCGCGACGGTGACCTGTCTCGCGTCGCTCGAAGATGTGCAGGGGCTCGTCGGCAGCAGCCTCTCGGGTGGGCGCTCCGACGCTCAGGCGATGGCACGGTTGACGGGCCTGCCGGCGCTCGTCTGGGCGGCGTCGTGGTTCCTGCTCTCGGTGGTCGCCGTGGTCTGGGGCGTGCGGCAGATCCTCGGCCGCAGGCGCTGAGCGTCAGCGGCGCGGGCGGTTCCGAAATCCCACGAAATCGGCTGCATCCGTGAATTGGAAATACGGGTTGCGCTCCCGCTCGCGTGCGAGCGTCGACGCCTTCACGTCGCCGTAATCGTGGCCGGGAAAGAGCAGGGTGCGCGTGTCGAGGGCGCCGAGGACGCGCGTCAGCGAGTCGTACATGGTGGCGGCGTCGCCGCCCTCGAGGTCGCAGCGGCCGCAGGCGTTGACGAAGACGGTGTCGCCCGAGAAGAGCGCGCCGTCACCGTGATCGAGGTGGAAGCACTGCGAGCCCGGCGTGTGGCCCGGCGTGTGTATGCATGAGAGGCGCATCAAACCGACATTGATGACGGCGCCTGCCCGGACGCGTGTGACCGCATCGGTCCCGAGCGATCGCTCCAGGGCCGGTGCGTCGGCCTCGTGCGCGATCACCTGCACCGGCTGCCGTTCGAGCAGCGGCGCGAGGCCGTTCGTGTGGTCGTGATGCCGGTGGCTGACGAGCGCGTGGGTGATGCGCCGGCCCACGTCGGAAGCGGCTCGGAGGATGGCGTCGACGTCCCACGCGGCGTCGATGACCGCGGTCTCGGGCGACTCCTCTGCCCCAAGGAGGTAGACGAAGTTCTGCATCGGCCCGAGCTCGAGGCGTTGCAGAAAGAGGCCCGAAGGAAGGCTCATTCGAACAGCTTCACGAAGGCGGTGGCGCGCAGCGGTCCGAATTCGCCGGCGCCGTTCTTCGCCTCGACGCGGACGGCCACGGTCTTGCCGTCGGGGGTGATGGCGAGGACGGCCGCTCGCGCCGGTTTGTCGCCGTCGAGCGGGTTGAATGGGGCCGCGACGGGGCGCTCGTTCATCAGCAGCGTGACCTTTCCGTCCGTCACGCGCGCGTGCAGCGTCGGCGGCAGACGCGGCAGGTGCGCGGGTGCGGGGAAGCCGTCCTCGAGCAGCTCTCCGATGAGCCTCTGGCGCGTCTGCGGCGAGTCGATGACGGAGCGCTTCTCGACGGTGTTCGTCGGGACCGCGTGGATGGTCAGCACGTAGAGGCCGGCGCCCGAAGAGAAGTCGACGGCTGCGTAGGCGAGGCCGTCGGCGGAGAACGCCTGGTAGTTCTCGATGGTCGACGGATCGCCCCAAGAGGCCGAATCATCGGCCTTGGGGGCGACCTTGGCAGCTGCGGCCGGCGCCGATGACGGTGCCGCGAGGGCGGGCGCAGGTGCTGCGGGCGCAAGGGTGGGTGGCGGCGGCGTCTCGCGACAGGCCGAGAGCAGGCTCGCGATCACGATCGGGACGATGCGCCGCATGGGGCCTCCTACTCGAGCCAGTCGCGTTCCTTGAGCTTCCGCGGCATGTACTCCTCGGTGATGAAGCTGATGCCCTTGGACGACAAGGCTTCGAGCTCCAGCTTCACGCCGCTCTTGATCATGTGGTCGAGCTCGCGCTTCCACTGCGGCTTGTCGAACCACTTGTAGCTGAGCATCTGCTTGGTGCGGCTGACGTCGGTGTCGTCGAGGCGGATGGTGACGTTGTTCGGCAGCGCGAAGCGGTCGCGGTCGAATGACGAGAGGCCGACGAAGCGGGCGTTCGGCACGGCCATGCGCATCGACTCGTAGGCGAGGTTGATGGAGCCCTGCTTGACGACCGAGTAGATGTAGAAGCCCCACGGATCGTTATCGACCAGCACGTAGACGGGGAGCTTCAGCTCTTCGTTGAGCCGGCGCAGCAGGCGGCGCACGCCGCGGGGCGGCTGACCTCCGCCGTGGATGATGAGGCACTTGTTCTTCCGCCAGTACTTGTCCTCGTTGAAGCGGCGCCAGACGGCGTCCTTTTCGACGAGCAGCACGTACTGCGCGTCGCACTTCTTGAACTGGATGACGTCGCTCTCGACGATGGAGGGGACGCTCCAGCCGCCCGAGCCGACCTTGCGCAGGTCGATGGTGTCGCCCGCGTCGACCAGCGTCAGCTCTCCGGCCATCGAGCCCTTGTTCGAGGCGAAGAGGTGCAGCTCCTCGCGCAGCGAATTCACCGTGACCTCGAGGTCCTCGATGATTGGGTCGGACTCCTCCTGGTCCTCGAACGTGTTCGCCCGCGTGTCGCCCAGCGTGTGCTTGGTGATGTAGTAGAGGTCACGGATGCTGGTCGTCTTGCCGCTTTCGATCAGCTCCTTGCAGGCGTCGGAGACGAGGAACGTCTGCATGAACTTCTTCGCCATCGAGATGTTGAAGAAGGTGCGCTCGGTGCGCTCGTCGCCCAGCTGAACGATGCGGCGCTTCTCGTCGTAGAAGGTGTTGGCGAGCGAGCGGGTCGGGATCGCGATGGTCGGGTTCTTGCGCCGGTCGACCTGCGTCATGATCCCCTCGGCCAGCTTCTCCAGCTTGCCGATGGTCTTCGTCTGGGTCGGGTTGAGGTCCTTCTTCGGCGCGCGCTTCGCGGGGGCTTCGGTCTTGGCGGGGGCGGACTTGGTCTTGGGGGCGCTCTTCTTGGCGGCCATGGGCGTTCCTTCCCTTGGGTGTCGTCTATTCAGTGGAGGGGCGTGAGTGGCGTCGCGTCAGGGGATGCCGATCACTCGTCCTCTTCCTTCGCCTTGGCGGCCTTCTTTTCCCGGGCCTGCTTCTCGCTCGCCTCGAGCTGCTTCTCGAAGTCGGCGTCGGCGGTGACCTCGATGGCCATCTCGATGAACTGGCGCTTGATCTCGTCCTGCGGGCGTCCGGTGAGGTGGTTGAGCGACACCGCCAGCTCCTCGATGTAGAGCTGGAACAGGTTGCGGCGGCGGGCTTCGCTGTCGGCGCGCTTCTTCTTGCGCAGGTGCGTGGCGAGCTTGCGGCCGCAGTCCTGCAGCGCGAGCTTCATCTCCTCGAGGATCTCGGGGTAGTGGGCGATGGCCTCCTTCGACTCGGAGGTGAACGGCACCCAGACGCTGGCGATGTGGACGAGGAGCACCATCGGCGCGACGGGCAGCGAACCCTTGGGCTGCGACAGCTCGTAGTTGCGCCACGGCGTCCGCAGCACAGCTTCGGTGACGCCGCAGGCGCCGCGCTGGAACAGGAGCGGCACGCGGTTCGCCATGCGGTACAGCTCGACCTGCTGGTCGTTCGGGCGCGAGCCGCCGTAGGCGAGGCCGACCTCCACCTGGAACGGGTTGCCGCGGTAAACCTTCGGCGGACGCGTGACGGTGGCGATGAAGTAGCGGTGTCCCTTGATGTTCTCCTCGCCGTCCTCGAGCGGGGCGTCGACCGGACCCAGCGGCAGGGCGGACTGGACGGGCTCCGCAGCCGCTTCGACCTTCGCGACCTTCGGGGCCGCGCCCTTCTTCGTCGGGAAGGCGAGCTGCGCCTCGCGCGCGATGGTCTCGATGTCGCCGCCCTCCTCCTCGATGACGTTGAGGAAGGTGATGAGGCCCTTGCGCATCAGCGCGTCGCCGATGGGCGAGAGGCAGTTGGTGGGCGGCGCGGGGATCTTGCTCTCGAGGAGCGCCTTGTGCAGCGCCTCCACCTTCAGCTGCGGAATCTCGGTCGGCTTCGCGCGCACGCCCAGACCTGAAGCCTTCGCGATGTCGTCGGCGGCCTTGGCGTTGATGCGGGAGAACGACTTCTGGAGAAACGAGGTGAGCGTCGTCTCCTCGGTGTTCGCCAGCTTGTCGATGAGCATGCCGAGCTCGATGCCGTGCGGGTGCGGCATGATTTCGACGGCCTCGACCGGCAGCTCGGTGCCGGAGCGCGGGAAAGCGAGGACCGGCTGCTTCGGGCGGAGGTAGCGGATGGTGGCGTGCGGGTTGGCCAGCGCCGTCTGCTCCAGGTAGCGCAGGAGCGAGCGCTGGCCGTTCACGTAGTTCGCCTTCATTTCGACTTCGACGCGGGTGCCGTGCTCCTTCTCGACGGTTTCGCCGAGGCGGGTTCCCGGCCGCATCCACTTGACCTCGGTGTCGGTCGCCTCGGGGGCGTTCGAGCGGGTGTCGATGCGGATGTGGAATTCGTGGGCCGGCTTGCCCTTGCCGGTGCGAGACAGCACTCGGGCGGCCTTGCCGGTGGTGAGCTGGCCGTACATGACGGCGGCGCTGATGCCGATGCCCTGCTGGCCGCGCGACTGCTTGAGGCGGTGGAACTTCGAGCCGTAGAGCAGCTTGCCGAAGACCTTCGGGATCTGCGCCTTGACGATGCCGGGGCCGTTGTCCTCGACGGCGACGCGGTAGCGGTCCTCGCCCAGCTCGGTGATCTCGACCTCGACCTCGGGCAGGATGCCGGCCTCCTCGCAGGCGTCCAGCGAGTTGTCGACCGCCTCCTTCACCGTGGTGAGGAGCGCCTTCGAGGGGTTGTCGAAGCCCAGCAAATGCCGGTTCTTCGTGAAGAACTCGGCGATGGAGATCTCGCGCTGCTTCTGCGCCATCGATTCGGCGGTGGCGCGGCGGGCGGGCGGCGCCTTCTCGGCACGATCTTCGCGCTCGGGCGCCTTCTCCGCCTTCGCGGGGGCCTCGACGGGCTTGGCCGCGGGAGCCTTGGGCGGTGCAATGAGGCTCAGTTGAGGGGCTTCAGGACGGGCGTTCTTGGCCATCGGAATCGGCTCGCTTGTGTCGAGAAGGAGGGGCCGCGCGCGGTGCCGGACGCGACCGACCGGCAAATGAGGCGCGGGACACTACTCTAAGGGGGGAACTGTTTCGCAAGCGGAAACGGCGTGTGGGCGCTTGCCCGGCGGGATTGACGGGTGATCGCCGTGCGTTACGTCAACGGGGACTCCGCCCGGGGTGGCGGAGACGGAGCGCGCGTGGCGTGGACGAGCGATCGAGGGTTTGGCCGAAGCGGTTGGGGGTCGCCGACGGGCGAGCGGGGGCTCGGCTTCTCGCAGTTCTGGCGCACGGGCCTGCTCATGGCTGGCCTTGTTGCGCTCCTCGCCGTGATGGGGCGGTCGATCGGCGGCTGGAGCGGCATGGTGCTGTTCGGGGCGATCGGCGTGCTGTTCAACTTCGGCAGCTGGTGGTTCTCTGATCGCATCGCCCTCGCGGTTCACCGCGCCGAGCCCGCGGATCCTGCGCGCTACGGGGTCCTCCACGAGATGGTGCAGGAGCTCTCGCACCGGGCCGGCCTGCCGACACCGCGCGTCTACGTCATTCCCTCAATGACGCCGAACGCCTTCGCGACGGGGCGCAACTCCGAACACGCCGCGGTGGCCGTGACGGCGGGCATCCTTCGCATCCTTGACCGGCGCGAGCTGCGCGGCGTCATCGCCCACGAGCTGGCCCACGTTCGCAACCGCGACACGCTCATCTCCACCATTGCCGCCTCGATCGCAGGTCTCATCAGCGCAGTGGGGTCGGCCGTTCGCTGGGGCGCGCTCTTGGGCGGCTTCGGGCGTCGCGATGGCGACGGTCGGGGTGGGCTGGAGATGCTGGTGATGGCGATCGTGGCGCCGATCGTCGCGATGCTGATCCAGCTGGCCGTGAGCCGTTCGCGCGAGTACGGGGCCGACGAGACGGGCGCGCGGATCTGCGGCGATCCGGACGCGCTGGCCGACGCGCTGCTGAGGCTCGAGGCCGGGGTCGAGCAGATCCCTTACGAGCATGCGGGGCCGGCGACGGCGCACCTCTTCATCGTCAATCCGTTCTCGGCGAGGAGCGTCGTCGCGCTGATGTCGACCCACCCTGCGACGGAGGAGCGCGTGGCCCGGCTCCGTCGGCTCTCGATGCGGAACCGCTGAGTTTCAGGGCACTTCCGGAAAACGGCCCGACGCGACGAGCAGCTCGAGGCGGGCCTGGCGCACCTGATCTTCGGCGATGACGACGGCGCTCTCTGCCTGTCGCAGCCGCTGGTCTGCATCGACCAGCTCCATCGAAGTGGTGGCGCCGATCTGGAAGGCCTTCTCGGACAGTTCGCGCATGCGGCGGGCGATGGCGGCGCTTCTGCGAGAGGCGGCGTTCACCTCGTCGGCCTGCTTCAGCTGCGCCAGCGCGGCGCGCAAGTCACCCGTCGCCTGCCGCTCGAGCACGGCGAGCTGCGCACGGGCCTGTTCCAGTGCAGCGGCGCGCTCTGCCTGCTGGGCCTTGCGCAGCCCCGAATCCCAAAGCGGCATCGAGAGCACGAGCTGTGCCTGCCATCCGACGATCGGCTGGGTCACCGACGGCGGGGCTTGGAAGAACGGCTGCGCGATGAGGTTCAGGAGCGGCACGTAGTCGCTCCAATCCTCGCTGGTGGCGCGTTCGCTCGTCTTGATGCGTGTGGCTGCGGCGACGAGGTCGGTCCTTGCTGCGACGCCCGGTTCACCGTTCGACGTGGGCTCGGGCAGCGTCGGAGGCTCGACGGCATCGACGGTTTCGGTCGCGCCCACGAGCATCGTCAGGGCCTCCTGCGCCCGAGCGAGGCTTCCGCGTGCGTTGGCGAGCTGCCCCTCGCACGTCGCGACCTCCTGTTCGGTGCGCAACTGATCGGCCTCGCTGCCGGAGCCGGCGGCGAGCCGGTCGGCGGCGAAGGCGCGGTGCTCGCCGGCTGTCTTTAAAGCGTCTTCGGCCACCGTGACGAGTCGGTGCTGCGCGACGACAGCGAGGAAGGCTCGGGCCGTGGCGACGGAGACCTGTCGACGAACATCGGCGGCAGCGGCCTGCGTGTTTTCGACGACGTCGGCGGCCCGATGCGCCTGAGCACGGCGCTGGAACGCAAGGACGGGAACGATGAGCTGCAGGTTCCCGTTCGCGCTGGTGGCCGGCAGGAAGACGCGCTCGCCGACGCTGCGGTCGCCGTCGAGTTGGGTGACGGCGGCGTTCAGGTTGAGTTGGGGCAGGTAGGTCGCGCGCGCCTGATCCAGCAAGGCTTGGGCGCGGCTGACGTCGGCGGCAGCGACCTTCCCCGAGGGGTGCGCTGCGACGGCCTGCCGGACTGCCTCGTCGAAGGTGAGCGGTGCGGCCGACAACGCGGCGGGGGCCACGACGACTGCGACAAGGAGGAGGCTACGCATGGGCCGGCTCCTCGTCGTCGGGCGTTGTGCGCTTCGCGAACCGGTCCAGCAGCGTGTAGAGCACCGGCACGAGGAACAGCGTGAAAAAGGTCGAAACGGTGAGGCCGCCGATGACGGCGCGCGCGAGCGGCAGGTTGGTCTCGCTGCCCTCGCCGATGCCCAGTGCCATGGGAATGAGCCCGACGATGGTGGCGATCGTGGTCATGAGGATCGGCCTCAGACGCGTCTTGCCCGCCTCGATGGTTGCCTCTTCGAGCGGCTTCCCAGTGCGGCGCAACACGTTCGCGAAGTCGACGAGCAGCACGCCGTTCGAGACGACGATGCCGACCATCATGATGATGCCCATGAAGCTGTTGACGCTCAGGGTGGTCCCGGTCGCGAAGAGCGCCACCGCGACGCCGGTGATGCCGAGCGGCACGCTGAACATGATGACCAGGGGATCGATCAGCGACTGGAACTGTGACGCCAGCACCATGTAGACGAGGGCAATGGCGAGCAGCACGGCGAAGCCGAGGCCCGCGAACGCCTGTTTCTGCGTCGCTGTCTGACCGCCCAGCTGCACGACGAAGCCCTCGGGCGGCGGAAGCTGCTCTACGGCCTTCGCGACCAGCTCGCTCGCGCTGCCCAGGTCGCTCGTGGGCGCCACGTTCGCGGTGACGTCGACGACGCGCTGCATGTATCGCCGCGCGATCTGCACGGGGCCGCTGGAGCGGTCGATGCGCGCCACGGTGTCGAGCGAGACGACCGCGCCAGCAGGCGTTCGAACATGAAGGTTCTTCAGGTCCGTCAGCTCGTCGCGATCGGAATCCTTGAGGCGCACGTTGATGAAGTACTCGTTGCCGGTGCGGTCATCGGTGAAGCGGATGGGCGCGAAGCTGGTGCTGCCTACGAGACCGGACAGGACCGTCTGCGCGATCTCCTGCTCGGTGAGCCCCAGCGCGCCGGCCTTGGCGCGATCGACGACGACGCGAAGCTCCGGGTAGTTCTCCTCGCGCGAAATCTGAAGGTCGGTGAGCACAGGCCTCCCGTCCGCGTCCTGAAGGCCCCGCAGTTTTCCAATGACCTTGCGCGCGTAGGCCGCAGCCTCGTCGGTGTCGTAGCCGATGATCTCGACGTCGATCGGTGCCGGCGCGCCGAGGTTCATGATCCGCTTCACGATGCCGCCCGTATTGAAGAAGACCTGCACGCCCGGGAACGACTCTCGCAAGGCTCCGCGCAGCTTCTCCATCACGCCCACGTCGCTGAGCTCGCGCTGCGTGCGTGAAACGAGGTTCACCTGAAGGTTGCCGGTATGCGGGCCGGTGTTCGAGGTGAAGAGCGCCGTGCGTCCCGCAGGCAGGCCGCTGTCCGAAAGCAGCGTCGTCCAAAGCTGGCCCTGCGGCCCCAGCGTCGTCGCGACGTGGTTCTCGACGCGCTCGGCGATCTGCTCGGTCCGCTCGACCCGCGTTCCGATGGGCGCGCGGTAGATGACCGTCACCTGCGACTCGTCGGAACTGGGGAAGAACTCGCTGCCGATCTTTTTCCAGAGCTGCAGCGAAGCGACGAACAGCGCCGCGATGGCGAGCAGCGTCACGAACTTGTGCCGGAGCACCCGTCCCAGCGAGCGCGCGTAAAGATCATCCAGCCCGTCGAGCGCGCGTCCGATGGCGGCGACGATGCCCTTCGCGCGCTGCTCGTGGCTGTGTGACTTCAGCACGTAGAAGCAGAGCAGCGGCGTCACCGTCCGCGACACGAAGAAGCTCATCAGGAGTGCGAATGAGATGGTGAGCGCCAGCGGGACGAAGAGGTTCCGCGCGACGCCGGTGAGGAACAACACAGGGAAGAAGACGACGATGGTGGTGACGGTCGAGACGAGGATTGGCATCGCCACCTCCTGCGCCGCCGCGAGCACCGCCTTGCGCCGCGACTGTCCGAGCCCGAGGTGACGGTGGATGTTCTCGAGCTCCACGATGGAGTCGTCGACGAGCCGTCCGACGCCCAGCGCAAGGCCGCCCAGAGTAAAGATGTTGAGCGACTGGCCTGTGAAATAGAGCAATCCGAACGTCGCCACGATCGAGAGCGGAATGGCGACGGCGACAATGGCCGTGGCACGCAGGCTCAGCAGGAAGATGAGGATCACTGCGACCGCGAGCAGACCGCCCTGCAGCGCCTCGTGCTCCAGCGCCGTCACTGCGGAGCGGATGTAGGCGGACTGGTCGAACGAGATGGCGGCCTGGACGTTCGGGGGGACGCCGCGCAGGGTTGGCAGCGCCTTGCGCACCGCGTCGACCACCGCGATGGTGTTGGCGCCCGGCTGCTTCTGCACCCGTAGAAAGACGCCGCGTTTCCCATTGATACGAACGATGTCCAGCTGGTCCGCGACGCCGTCCGTCACCGTGGCGACATCGGAGATGCGGACCGGCGGCGTGGCCGTTGGCGAGAGTCCGCCTGTGCCGGCACGAACGATGACATCATTCAACGCGTTTGCCTTCTCGACCTGCGTGTTGGTGAAGACGTTGTAGTCGCGGTCGCCCGCCGCGAGGTGTCCGCCGGGGAGGAGCAGGTTCGCGCTCTTCACCGCGCCCACCACGTCCAGCACGCCGAGGTTGCGTGAGCGCAGCGCCGCGCGGTCCACCTCGACCTCGATTTCGCGCGTCTGCCCTCCGCCCACCGTCGCGCTCGCCACGCCGGGCAGCCGCTCCAGCTGCGGCTCGATGGTGTTGTAGGCCATGTCGTAGAGCTGCTTTTCATCGAGGTCGTCGCTCGAGAGCGTCAGCTGCACCACGGGGATGTTCGTGATGTCGAACTTGATGACGAATGGCTGCTGGATGCCCGGCGGCAGCTGGTTCAGCACCTGCGCGACACGCTGGGAGACCTCGAACTGCGCGTTGTCGAGGTTCGTGCCGTAGTTGAACCAGACCGTGACGACGCTGGCGCCCTGCTTCGAGACGCTCTCGACCCGCTCGACGCCCGGGGCCGCCGCGACGGCGCGTTCGATGGGCATCGTCACCGACTTCTCGACGTCTTCCGGGCCGGCGCCCGTGTAGAAGGTCGCGACGCGGACTTGCGGAATGTCGATGGTCGGGAAGAGGTCGACGCTCAAACGCGACAGGCAGACGAGGCCCAGGGCCACCGCCATCAGCGACAGCATCAAGATCAGGACGGGATTGCGGAGCGCAAGGCGCGTGAGCCACATGGAATGCGCCTCCTACTTCGCGGGGATCGCGGCGCCGCCGGGCGCGCCTTGACCAGTGAAGGGGTCGACGCCGCGCGCGACGCGCACCGCCATGCCGTCGGAGAGGCCGTCCACACCCGCCACCACGACCTCTTGACCCGCCGACACCCCGCGCGTGATCTCGAGCCAGTTCTCGTGATCGACGCCCACCTCGACGGCCTGTCTCTTCACCTTCTCTCCCTCGAGCAGGAAGACGAACCTCTTTTCCTTGACGAGCTGCACCGCGCTGACGGGGACCGTCACGGCGCCCGTGTGCATGCCGGTCGTGACGACGCCGCGACCGTAGAGCCCCGGCCGAAGCTCTCCGGAGCTGTTGGGCATGCGGACCTCGACCTCGAGCGTGCGTGTCACCGGGTCGAACGCCGGCGCGAGGCGCGTCACCCGGCCTGCGAAGCCGCGGCCGGGAAAGGCATCGAAGTCGAACGCTGCCTCCATGCCTGTCGTCACCCGCACCGCATCGCGCTCGGTCAACGTCATGGCCGCCCGCAGCGCGTCGGTGCGCGCGAGCGTCACGATGGCGCCCGACGTGGTGCCGGGCCCGACGAGCACACCGGGGTCGAGGCGGCGCATCATCACGACGCCGTCGAAGGGCGCGACGAGCCGCGTCTCACCGAGCCGTGTGGTGACGGCCGCCGATTGGGCCTTCACGGTGCCTTCCTGGGCCTCCGCCTGAGCGGCCGCAGCCCGCGCCTGGTCCAGCTCCTGCTTCGAGATTCGGCCTGCGGCGAAGAGTGTTTCGGCGCGCTCGGCGTTGCTGCGGGTCAAGGCCACGGCCGTCCGCGTCTGCGCAAGCGCGCCTTCGGTGGCCGCGAGCTGGTCGGGCAGGTCGCTTGGGCGCACGGTCGCGAGGAGCTGCCCTGCACGGACACGATCGCCGCGCTCGACCGCCACTCTGTCGAGGTACCCGACGACCTTCGAGAGCAGATCGGCCTGCGCGAGCGGCTTCAGTTCCGCGGACGACGAGACCTCGAGCGGCACGTCGCGACTGGAGGCCTTCTCGACGATGACGAGCGGTGGTGGCCGTCCCTTGGGGCCCGCCTGCGGCCCATTCGAGCAGGCGACGGCGACAAGGGCGACGAGAACGAGGCGGCGCGACATGACGCGGACGTTAAGCGAAAACGGAGACGCCGCGGCGTCGAATGATGCACCGCGGCGTCCGCCCAAACGTTGGTTGTGCGCCAGTTCGCGACGCTAGAGCTCGATCTGCGCTCCCAGCTCGATGACCCGGTTCGGCGGCAGATCGAAAAACGACGTGGCGCTGCGGGCGTTGACGGCCATCGACTGGAACAGCTCTTCCCGCCACGCCCGCAGGCCGCGCTTGCTGACGGCGACGAGCGTCTCCCTGCCCAGGAAGAAGGTGGTCTGCATCAGCTTGAATTCGACGCCGTGGCGCTTCTTCGCCAACTCCAGGATCTCGGGGACGTTCGGATCCTCCATGAAACCGTAGTGCGCGATGACGCGCCAGAAGCCCGGTGCCAGCAGCTCGACCTGCAGGCGGTCCTTCGCCGCCACGGTGGGGATCTCCTCGGTCGCCACCGTCAGCAGCACCACCCGCTCGTGCAGCACCTTGTTGTGCTTGAGGTTGTGCAAGAGCGATGGCGGAACGCCGTCCTTGTTGCCGGCCATGAAGACCGCCGTGCCGGGTACCCGCGTCGGAGGCTTTCGGGCGATGTCGGCCAGGAAGACGTCCAAGGGAAGGGCCATCTGCCGCAGCTGCTCGGAGAGCAGCATGCGACCGCGCTTCCAAGTGGTCATGAGCGTGTAGATGGCCGCGCCGACGACCAGCGGGAACCAGCCCCCATCCGCGATCTTCACGACGTTCGCCCCGAAGAACGCGAGGTCGATGGCGAGGAACAGGCCGCACAGCGCCGCCGCCCGCCACGTCGGCCACGCCCACAGTTCGCGCAGGACGTAGAAGAACAGCACCGTCGTGATGGCCATGGTGCAGGTCACCGCGATGCCGTAGGCCGCCGCGAGACTCGACGACGACCGGAAGCCGAGCACGAGCCCGAGGCAGCCGATCATCAGCGCCCAGTTCACGCTGGGCACGTAAATCTGGCCGATTTCACGCGACGACGTGTGGATGATGTGGAGACGTGGGCAGTAGCCCAGCTGCACCGCCTGCCGCGTCAGCGAGAACGAGGCCGAGATGAGCGCCTGGCTCGCGATGACGGTCGCCAGGGTCGACAGGACGACGAGCGGCAGCACCGCCCAGCCCGGGGCCGACATGAAGAACGGGTTCTTCGACGCTCCGGCGTTCGTGAGCAGCATCGCCCCCTGCCCGAAGTAGTTCAGCAGGATGCCCGGCAGCGCCACGGTGAACCACGTGAAGCGTATGGGGCGGCGGCCGAAGTGGCCCATGTCCGCGTAGAGCGCCTCTCCGCCCGTCACCGAGAGGAAGACGCCGCCCAGCACGAAGTAGGCGTGCGTGCCGTGCTCCCGGAAGAAGGTCACCGCGTGCATCGGGTTGACCGCGCCCAGCACCTCGGGCCGCTTGAGGATGCCCGGCAGGCCCATGAGGCCGAGCGAAATGAACCAGATCAGCATGATGGGGCCGAAGACGATGCCGACCTTCGCCGTGCCCTTCGACTGAATCAGGAACAGGCCGACCAGAATGACGAGCGTGAGCGGCACGATGTACGGATGAAACCCGGGTCTGACGATCTCGAGCCCCTCCATCGCCGACAGCACGGAGATGGCCGGCGTGATGACGCCGTCGCCGTAGAGCAGCGCCGCACCGAACAGCCCCAGCAGGACGAGCAGCCAGTGGCTGCGTCCCTCCTTCGGGCGCCCTTTGCCGACCAGCGCCATCAGCGCCAGGATGCCGCCCTCGCCGCGGTTGTCCGCCCTCATGATGTAGACGAGGTACTTCACCGTCACGATGATCGTGAGCGCCCAGAAGATCAGGCTGAGGACGCCGAAGACGTTCTCCTGCGAGGGGGCGACCCCGTGGGGGCCGTTGAAGCATTCCCGAAGGGCGTAGAGCGGGCTCGTGCCGATGTCGCCGTAGACGACGCCGAGGGCGCCGAGGCTCAGTCCGAGCAGCTGCTTGACCGGCATTGGCCCTGCGCCGTGGGCATGGCCGTGGGGCTGTTCGATCGGATGGTCCCCCTCCGACGCAGTCTCGGGGGCAGCTTCGCTCGAGGCCGCGTTCTGGGTCTCACCGACCGGGGGATTGCTGGAAACGCTCGACATGCAGTGCCCGACCAGGCGCACACCGGCGCTCGCAGCGGTCGGAAGCGCAACACACTACACCCCGTTCGGCCCTGCGAGGGAGCCGTCGAGGCAAGCCTATGAATTTCAATGTGAAACTGTGGCATCGCGCTGGGGCGCGGCGTCCGACGCCGGCTGCGCCTCGAGGACGGCGCGGGCCGTCACCGGGCCGAGTCCCAGACCGTAGCGATAGACCAGGCTGCCACCGATGCCGCCGGTGAGGAAGACCAGCGCCAGCGTCAGGAACGAGACCGTCAGGTAGGCCGTCCGCGTCCACTTCTTGATGCCGCCACGCATCGACATTCGCAGCCCGAGCATGACGAGCACGCCGATGGCCGTGGCCCAGCCGGCCACCAGGTGCACCCGAAGCAGCGCGCCGCCGAGCTGGCTGTGCGGCCCCAGTTGCCCCTCCGCGAAGGTGCCCGTCGCCGTCGCGCTGGCCACGCCAATCGCGCCGCCGATCAGGTTGCAGAACCCCGCGAAGCGCAGCGCCTCGCTGTCCCGCAGGAGTCCCAGGACATCGAAGAGGACCGACGCGAAGACCAGCGCGATGGCGAAGTGGACGACGGTGGGGTGAAGCCAAGGAAACATCGGGCGCCACGATTCCCGCTGCGGGGCGCCGGGTCAAGTTGCCCGGCGGTGACGGCTCCTCGGCCGCGATCGCGTCGGCACGAACCGCCGCGTCGATGCCCCGGGGCGGAAAGCCGCGACGAAGCCGACGAGGAGCGCGACGCTCAGCCATTCGAAGGGGCGGCGGCCGAAGTAGGTGTGCCAGTCGGTGGCGCGCTGCATCTCGCCGCGCAGCGACATCAGCCCCGTGACGAGCTCCTCCCGCGTCCGCTCGATCTCGCTGCGCACCTGGTCTGCGCTCCTCAAGGGTCGGCCTCCTCACCGCGTGCGCGGCTCGCCCCGAATGATGTGGCGCACCTCGCGGAAGACCACCCTGTCGCGCGCCAGCGCCCGCGCCGTTTCGGGCAGGGCAGGGCGGTCCTTTGTCCGGAGGCGCCTCGTGGCAACTGCGACCAGCAGACCGCCCACGAACACGTGCGCCGCCGCGACCAGGATGAACGCACGCGCGAGGCCCAGCGGAACGGCGAGGCCGTAGCCGATGCCGAAGGCGAGAAACAGCCAGCCCAGGGCCAGCAGGAGTGCACCTGCCACCGTCGCCGCGAGGTCGCGCGCTGCCTTCGCTGCGCCCTCTCTCAGCTCGATCTTCGCCAGCTCGACATGCTCGCGGACGAGGCGGCTCGTCGCGTCACCGAGCCCTTTCAACTGCTGAGCGACCTGACCGTCGCCATTGGTGGACATTGTCGGCCCGCTCCTCCGGGGTCCGCGTCGCCCCGACGGCAACGATGTGCATCGAACCCTCATGGCGCGTTGGTGCAATCCGGCCGGGCTTCCGGTATAGAGCCGCCGGTCGCTCGGCAGCCATGCCGGGCCGTGCGGAGCCAACATGCCGAAGGTTCATGAAGGGTCGTTCAACGCATCCGGACTGCGGTTCGCGATTCTTTCGAGCCGCTTCAACGCGTTCGTCGTCGACCGTCTGGTCGAGGGCGCCGTCGATGCCCTCGTCCGCCACGGCGCGAAGGACGAGCAGATTGAGGTGTTCAAGGTGCCGGGCACCTGGGAGCTGCCCCAACTGGCGCAGGCGGTGGCCGCGAGCGGCCGATTCGACGGCATCGTTGCGATGGGCTGCCTCATCCGAGGAGGCACCTCACACTACGACCTGCTGGCGGCCGAGGTGACGAA
>JACCDP010674630.1_pt1 | contig 19124 bp, 16 predicted proteins | sample 7445841 | NCBI WGS metagenome assembly JACCDP01 (sample SAMN15323441, study PRJNA562643) | freshwater metagenome | isolation source: river surface water | place: USA:Blue River Watershed | collected 2017-08-17
AGAAACAATTCCCTCAAAATTAGATCCTAAAATTCTCCTTATAATCCTTCGATTAAAAATTGATGAAGTAAGAAAAACATAATAAACACCTTAACCGAATCGTTTAAGCCATCCTAGAGAATTTTTTGTTAAAGACGGTATGTCCGTGTGTTAATTTTATAATGGGTATTAATCTCTTTATCTAATAGAATAGATTCAGATTTCTATATTTAACCTAATTACGATCGAACCAGCGATAATTTTTTTGAGATTTTTTAGTATCCAAAGTGTCAAGAAAATAAATTACACTAACAATCAATAAATCCTAGGGTAAGACCTTTCTAATCACTCAGAATTTTGGGGAATTAGGAGATATTGAATTGGAGTATTAAAAATTGCCACCTATAAATCCACAGGTATACCCGCAAAACTAATGATTTAACAACACATTAGAATTCTTTGAATTTATGAATCAAATTAGATTAATATTGGTGAGAGGATCTTTATTTTCAAATACTCAAAAATGAATTATGTAAAACAATCTAGGATTTTTTTTATGTATAATATAATTTAAAGGAAATTAAATAAATGGACTCTTTTTTTGCTTTATTGATTATGATCTTTATTGCTGCCATTTTTGCTTGGATAGATTATGCAATAAAAAATAATAGTGGTGTCAAGCGTTATAGATCAAAAAATAGATCAAATAGAAAAATCGTAAAGAAAACCCTGAAAATTCTTGATTTTGTTTGTGATAAAGTTTTAAATACTGGCCATAAGAGTACTGAAAGTTTTAGTTATTCTAGTCGTAGAGAACTTATAAATAATACAACTCATTCATTTTCCTATAATGCTGCATTATCTTCTCTTAAATTTTTAGAAATTATCACTGATAAGATATCTTCTCATCCAGAACTTGCAAAAGCACTAAAAATTACTGCGAATCAAATGATTAAAAATGATCCATATGCATTATTTGTTCATTGGGGAAGTGGTTATACGGGTTTTGAACGATTTGAAGTAGGTAACCGAAAAGTTGTAGAAGAATCCTTAACTAAAGAATTGGATGATAAAATTGGTGACTGGAATTGGAAAAAGAAGCAAAATATTTTTTAGTTTTTTCTAAAATGTCAGAGTAATTTAAATTATATTTTCCGATTTGTGATGAAGGTATGGTCTCTTAACCATCAAAACTATTTTTGGAATATTAGGTTTTTTTGATTAAGAAGTTCTAGATATTTAATTGATTATTAGGCGTTAATATTAAGTAGGTCTTTCAATTTTATAACTAATATTTTTGAAAGGAATTTTAGTATGTTTGCTGAGATTGGGTGTATTAATAAGATGGACAGTTTGTGTTTTTAAATTAGATGTATTTAGATTAAATTTAATATTATAAAATAGTTGATAGAAATGAATAACCTTCCATTAGCAAAAGAAGTCATATCAAACGTGCTTAAGAAATCCTTTGGGATTGATAAGTATGCTTATATCATTAAAGAGCTATCAGAGAGAGATATCTCTAAAGATACCGACTATCAAAGAATCTTTAATTCGTTCTATGTAGTAAGGAGAAATAGTAAGTGGCGTAAGATCTACTATGAATACTTTCAATCCCAAAAGAACAACAAGCACCTAACTTTTGAAATGGTAATTCGCTATCTATACGAAAAGACAGGTCAAGTCGAAGCTTCCTTTAGTAGTAAGTTACTCTCCACCGTAAACCCCAATATGCCTATATGGGACGCTTATGTTTTAAAAAACCTAAGATTAAAGATGAAGTTGGGAAAACCACAGGACAAAATTGAACAAGCGATAAGACTATATCGAGACATTCATGAGACTTATATGAAATTAGTGAAATCTGAATGGGGAAGGTCAGCCATCGCAAAGTTCAATGAAGTTCTACCTAATGACAAGTGGATTAGTGATATCAAGAAGATCGATTTCTTCATCTGGCAAATAAGATAGAGTTAGTGAACTTTATAGTTTATTGATTATATAATTAACTCATGGTAAAAAATAAGGACTTAACTGGTTGGAACTATATTGTTTATCAGTTGGTTTTAAACAACTTTCACAGTAATCCCTTTACCTTAAAAGAACTTTATGAATTCGAAAAAGCCTTTCAAAGAATTTATCCCACAAACTTTCATGTAAAAGATAAGCTTAGACAAATATTACAAAATCTAAGAGATCAAAAATATATATCATTTCTTGGAAATGGAAGATATCAAGTTCATCTTCGTGATTTTGTTCAGGTACCTTCGATAGAAGCAAATGAGTCAAACTTTGTCTATTTATTGTCAAATTCTAGTTTGCCTGAGTGGGTGAAGATAGGCAGAACTAATAATTTAGAGAGAAGATTGAAAGAACTTTACAACACATCCATCCCTACACCATTCAAACTTGAGGAATCAATCAAAACAATAAACTTGGATAAAGCCAAGATAGTTGAGACAAGTATTCATACGTTAATTGATAACCTAAATCCATTCCTTCGAAAAGAAACAGAGGCAAAAAACAGAGAATTCTTTAAGATCTCTATAACTTTAGGTAAGGATTTGTTTAAGTTAGCATCTAAAATAATTAATCAAGCAAACTAATCTGTAAATAACCTGTGTGTTATTCAATTTAATCTTCTGTAAGGATTCACAGTCCACTTCTTTTAGTGATGATAGGGTAAAAATTGATAGCATCACACATTACTTTAAATTGACTAATAAAAATTACTTTATTGCTCCAAATTTCAACTCAATTTCTTCCAAGGGGATATCAATTAAAAATTGTTTTCCTGTTATTCTGCTTGTTGTTCCAAAATTAAAATGAGCATCATCTTTTGTTCTCCCACATAAGACATAATTATAACCTTCAAAATCTTCGCTTCTTTCAGCAGTGTAATAGTAATTTTTTTCAGAATTAGTTAAATTAAAACAAAGGAATATGCTATGACAAAGCGGGGTTTCTCTTTCTACAAATTTGATTCTACGTAAGTCGGGTGTATGAAGGTGAATAATCACTTTATTGTTAGAATAGGGGTGAAAATAAAGTTTTGTATTTTGCTCATTTAGTGAAGTTCTGTTTTCACCTTTATTAAATTCATCGACCAGTTGAAAAAATTGATTACTCTTAACTAGATTGATCATTTCATTTCCTAAGAGATAAAATTTTTTAGGTAAAAAATCTTGTTGGAAAAAATACAGTCCTCTAAATGATGGACTAATCATTGCTGCTCGAGCTTTAAGCATAATGATCTTAATATCGTTATTTTCTGAATTTCTAGAAGTTTCTTTTACTGGATTTCGAAAAAGCGATAGATACCAAATTACAATTTTGTCTATCAATTTCACAATTAATCCCCCTATAAACAATCATATAACAACCATAAACAAAACAATAAAACTTTGATTTATTTGCCTATATCTTAATTAAATGACCTGTAAATTTAAGCTCTTAAGGAAGCTAATTAAGATAAAGTAAGTACTTAAATGAAATTTCCCAACATTCCGATATATCGGTTTGTAATCTACTCTAAATCAATTAACTTATTAAGTAGACATACTTTTTTTGAGTTTATTTTTATAACATATTTCATGGTAATATAATTTCATGTATAACCTGCCCACAATATTTGATAAACTCATTCAGTTTTTGTTTAGTATTATTATTATTTTCCTGCAAATTATTGCTCCAATTTCTATGTTGATTTTCTTGTTTATCAGTTTTTTATCACCTTCTTATACAATTAATCTCATTTTCTTTGTATTGTTTATTTCATATATTCTCGGCCTTTTTACAAGTAATCTTGCTAAAAGTTTTAATACTTCAAGAGCATTCAGAAGTCACTTCGAAAACCACCATCCTATATTGAATGTTTTTCTTAATATTTTAATTACTTTTTTCTTTCCTTTTCTTCTAACTTTGGTTTTCTGTTTATTTGCAGGAAATTTTGATTTTTATTTTCAACAAGTTTTGCTTACTTATTTTGGGTGGAGATTTATTAATGCAATAAGGAAATAATGTTCGTGTGTTTAACAACAATAAAAAGATTTAAAGCTTAATACTTATTGATGATTAATAAACTAACTTTTAAACATTGAACTTAAAAATACAATTAATGCTACTAAACCAATAATCGCTAAGGATAAAATTACTCCACCAAAATCTCCTGAAAAGAATGAAATTGGAAGTGTAATAATTGCTGCCCAAAATATAATTTGCCCTTTTAATCTCATTTTTTTACTACTCGCTTTCCTTTATTTTTAACTTTTTGATCATTTTTTGTCGTTTCATAAGAACTAATTAAGTCAGAGTATAAAAGTAGTAATTGATTAGTTCTGGTTCCATATTGAATTAAATCAAAAACTTTACCAATTAGTTCGCTTTCTTCATCATTAAGTGAATTATTGTTCATAAAGAAATTTTTTAATTCAATAAACAAAGACGAAAATACCTGCTGCATTTCTCCGATATTGTAAAAAAGTATTCCAAAACCGCTTTTTTCAACTACATTCAAATTTTCAGCATCTAAACTAATTTTTAATCTATAATTTTTGTTACTTTTTAATTCAGGTCTTGTTATACCTGCTTGAAAGCACTTTGAATATAAAGCGTCTTTTGATTCATTAATTAACCCAAGAATATTTACCATTCTTAATAATTTAAGTTGGTTGCTTACCTCGAATGAATCTAAATTAGAGCTTATTGTTGTATTAGCGCTAACCCATCCCAATCTGGAATTTAATTCGGTTTCAACAGATGCCTCAATGATTACTTCTTGCTTGAAGAATCCTGGGTCTTTTTCAATAATTTTAAGAATATTTTCCATTTAAGAAACTTTACCATAGATTATTATTACTAATTTATTAATCTAGAATTAAAGTTTCTAAAAAAAATCTTAGAATTTTAAATATTTCGATTCCAAAGTTTCTTAATCGAAGTTATTAAAATATGATCCTATTAAATTTCTTATAAGATCTTCAAACATAACGTTTATTTTTCTCGATATAGAGTTTATTGATTTTACTAATGCAATAGATGGACAGTCACTAAACTTGAAAACGCAAAAATTCTACCCTTTAAAATACCAATAAACCCACATTTAAAAGCCAAATTACAATAATTAAAGAGGACTTTTTGAGCATACTATATAAAAAAAGACTCAATACCGAAAAAACCTATATTCAAAACTTAAGAAAACACGATTTTATCACAAATTTATATAACCATTGAGGGGGGTTATTTCGGTCACTATAAAAAAAGGCCAAACAATTTTAGTTCTGCATAATCCTCTGGTAATTGCGAATAACGTCACTTTTTGATAAATGTAGATACTTTTGAGTAGTTTTTAGGTTTGTGTGTCCTAGCAGGATCCTAAGGGTCTCTAAATCACCACCACGCTTCAAAAAGACCGTGGCGAAGGTATGACGCCACTTGTGGGGTGAAACGCTCTGTGTTAAGCCTAAAAACCGCCTAATTTTATGAAACAATGTCTCGATACAGGCTACTGTGAGTTGGTCTGAGCGATTATTGACAAAAACCCAATCATTTTGACTCCTATTTTGAATGAATTCAATTAGTTCCATTTTTGTCTCGCTTTTGTAGCAAACATATCTCTCGGTATTGGTCTTCGTGTGTTTAAGGTGAATCAAGTTGTTTTCAAGGTCTAGATCTCTGATGCGAACATTTCTTAATTCGGTCATTCTCATACCCGTTTCGAGCAGTAACTTTATCAATAGATAATTACGAAAACCTTGCCTTTTATGTTTGAGGGATGCCAAATACTTGAATATGGTTTCTTGGTTATCATCAGATACAGTTTGGACAATCTTGTGAACCATCTTGAGATAAGGAAACTTTACTTCTTTTTCGAGTGAGAATTTAATTAAGGACTTCATCGCTCCGATGAATTTATTCAACGTGTTGTTTGAGATTGTGGGGCTTTCCTTTTTAATTTTAGTGATTAAGCCTAAAATGATAGTTTTATCAACCTTCTCAAGTTCTTCGTTACCCAAATGTTTGGCAATTCTTTGAAAATAGAATTGATAATAGTCATAAGTTGCTCTAGTACGACCCACCAATAAGAAGTTATTTAAGTGATGGATCGATTGATTAACTGTCATAATGCCACCTCAGGGTTGTTGTATATATCACTTGAACGTCACAATTAGTCAAGTGTTGGTTTTTAAAAACCAATTGACAAACACAAAGGGAAAATGTTAATATATTCTTGGTTTTGAAAAACCAAGGAGGAATGTAATGTGTCAAATGAAAATCTAAAGAGCTTAACTTGGAAGTTGGCTGAAAAACTAAGAGGATTTGTGTCACTGGATAATTATCATAATTTAATTTACAAAATACTTTTTATATCAAAAGAAATTCACAAGCTAGGAATCTCGGATGAAAAAGAAATAACTGTTGTTCTAAGCAAAAGTCAAAAATCAAACACTTTATTGGGTAAAATCCTGAATCAACTTTCTAGAGAATTAATTGACGGTGGTTTTGAAAGACTTCTCATTCTTTTAAATGTAGTAAATCAAAATATAAAATACGAGGATATGTCTCAATTAATTACAGAAAATTTTTCTTCGGTTGATGGTCTTGATGAGTCAACTCCAGAATCAATCATTCAATTAATAAAAACAGATCTTGAAAAACAAAAGTTTGATTCAATTCTTGATATTGGCTCTGGATCTGGAGGCTTTTTATTGGGGATTAATGAATTGACTGTAAACAAAAAAGTCAGCGCTGTTGAAATCAATCAAACTTACGCCATCGATTTAGAAATTAGATTAAAAGAATTGAAAACAAAAGCAACTAATATATATGAGGTGGATTGCTTACGTAATCCATTATTTGATAAAGGCGGATATAAGGGTAAATACGACATAGTTTTCTCAAATTATCCCTTCGCTCTACGAGCAGATAGAGAAACCTACTCAAAATTTGATCAAGTTTTTAGTGATGGATATAACTTCAATGGTCATTTCGTCAATAATGCAGATTGGCTATATATCTCCTTAATATTGAATTATCTTAATGAAAGTGGGAGAGGATACGCAGTCTCCACATTAGGCGTTTTATTTAGAACACCTGAAAAAAAGTTTAGGGAAGAATTGTTACTAAAAGAAAAATTGTTGGCGATTATTGAGTTGCCTGGTAATTTATTCAATTTTACTGCGATTCCAACTTGTTTAATGATATTTGGAAAAAATTCAAACCATAAGATAAAAATGGTTAATGGAAAAGAAATCGCGATTAAAGGTAGAAGAAAAAGTGAAATAAATGTTGATGAACTATGGAAAATCATCAATGGAAATTCGGATATTTCCAAAGAAATCGATTATGAAAAAATCATTAATAACGATTATAACCTCTTACCTTCAAAATATTTAAGCACATCGAATTACAAACTTAAAAATCCAACCCCTCTCAAGAGTGTGGTCGAAGAAACCTTTAGAGGTTATCAGATTACTGCAGATGAACTTGATAAGATGAATGTTCATGATAATGAAGAATTCGATTGTGAACTTTTAACCTTATCTGATATTTCCGAGTTTGGTGTCATAAGCAGTCAATTAAAAAAGCTTAGAATCGATGGTAAGGACCTAAAAAGGTATTTTTTAAAGGACAATGATATATTGGTTTCATCAAAAAGTACCAAAATTAAGGTTTCCTTATATAAACAACGAACTCATTCCAACGTACTCGTGACTGGCTCAATTATCGTTATTCGTACAAATCAAAAGCTCATCAATCCAGGTTATCTAGCTTTATTCTTGCAAAGCACAGTTGGCAAGGAATTGATGCAATCTATTCAATCTGGAAGTGTTATTTTTAATATCAATAATTCAAGCCTAGAAAAAATGAACATACCATTAATTCCTTTTGAGGAGCAAAATTCTTTGTTTGATGAGTATATGGTGAATGAAGAAATGATTTTAAATCATGAAAAGAACATAAAAACACTAAGAGAAAAAAACGAACAATATTTATCAAATTTCTTTGGGAGTGATAAATAATGGTAAGCATGTTAGGTCATGAAGAACTCGGTTTAATCATTAATTCAATCACTGAAAGAATCTCTCGTGAAATATTGCTTGCCAATCGAACAGGTAACCTTGAACAAGTATTGTCAAAATACAGTCATTTGATCAAGGAAAAAGAAGAAAACAATCAATTCATCATTTCTCCGAATAAGGCCAAAATATTAATTCTTGGTTTTTCTCAAGTTTCGAAAAATGATATTTATCTCACATTTATGCATTATGGAATACCTACTACATCAATTGATATTATTGATGAAGAATCTAAAATCTCACAATTTAATATTGATTCATTGTTGTACTCACAAACTTATACTGACTTATTTATTGGACCAATCAAACACTCAATGAAAGGTAAGGGAGATTATGAATCCATCATTGAGTATGTCAAAGCGAATCGGAATGCATTTCCTACCTTAGCTGTATTAATGGTCAATGGAGAATTAAAAATAAGCAAGACTTCCATTAAAGCAGCCATCGAAAACTCAACAATCTTTAAAGTCTTTAAAAAAGTTTAAATTTGCGGTATTAAAAAAGTTATCATATAGGAGGGTAATTTATGGCAACAGTTACATTAGGATTCGAAAATCAGTTATGGAAGATGGCAGACGGCCTCAGAGGCAACATTGAGTCTTCGGAATATAAGCACGTCATCTTAGGCCTTATCTTTCTTAAGTATATAAGTGATTCTTTTATAGAACGATTCGAAGAACTCAAGAAAAGTGGCGAAGGTTTAGAAGAAGACCGTGACGGATATGAATCCGTGAATGTTTTCTTTGTTCCAAAACTTGCTCGTTGGAGTTACATTCAATCGCAAGCTAAACAACCTTCAATTGGTGACGTCATTGATAAAGCGATGTTACTAATTGAAAAAGAAAATCCAACACTTAAAAACGTCTTACCGAAGAACTATTCTCGCCCGGAACTTGATAAAGTGAGACTTGGAGGCATTATCGATCTCTTCTCCTTTAATCTTGGAAGTAAAGAGGCCAAATCAAAAGATCTTTTGGGAAGAGTTTATGAGTATTTCTTAAAGAGTTTTGGCAGTACAGAAGGTGAATTTTACACACCACCTAGTATTGTTAAACTTTTAGTTAATATGATTGAGCCCTATCAAGGAAGAATTTATGACCCATGCTGCGGTTCGGGTGGTATGTTTGTTCAGTCCGCACGATTTGTCGAAGAACATCAAGGTAAGTTAGGTAACATTTCCATTTACGGTCAAGAGTTTGTTGCTACCACTTGGCGATTAGCCAAGATGAACTTAGCCATTCGAGGTATTGATGGAAATCTAGGTGAACGTGATGCGGATACTTTCACTAATGATCAGCACACCAATTTAAAAGCAGATTATATTCTCGCCAATCCTCCATTTAACATTAAGAATTGGGGACAAGAAAGCTTGTTACAAGATCCTCGTTGGAAATGGGGTATCCCTCCAACTGGGAACGCCAATTATGCTTGGATTTCTCATATGATTAGTAAACTCAGTACAAAAGGGACTGCTGCTTTTGTGCTTGCGAATGGCTCGCTGACTACCTCTAAACCAGAAGAATATGAAATAAGAAAAAAAATCCTTGAAGAAGGATTAGTTGACTGCATCATCGCTATGCCTACACAGCTATTTTATGATGTAGCAATTCCAGTTTCACTTTGGTTTGTCTCAAAAGATAAGGCTAATCGAAAAGCTAAGGTTCTTTTTATGGACGCTCGTAAAATGGGATTCATGGAAACAAGAAAACATCGAGAGCTTAAAGACGAAGAAATCGAAAAACTCTTTAAAACTTACCATGCTTGGAAGAAGAATCAAAACTATCAAGACATGGAAGGTTTCTGCAAATCTGCAACATTAGATGAGATCAGATTTCACGATTATGTATTAACTCCAGGAAGATATGTTGGTATTGAAGAAATAGAAAATGATGGAATTCCTTTTGAAGAAAAAATGGAAAAACTAACATCTGAACTCTCTGATTTATTTGTAGAATCTAAAACTCTTGAGGAAAAGATAAAAGAGAACTTAAGAGGGATTGGTTATGAGCTATAAAGATTGGATTAAGTGCAAAATTTCAGACTTGGGTGTTATTGTCTCTGGTGGTACTCCATCAACTAAAATAGTTGATAATTGGGATGGAGACATTTCATGGATAACACCAAAAGATTTATCGGGATTTTACAACAGATTCATTTCAACTGGTGAGAGAAAAATCTCTGATAAAGGACTAACGAATTCAAGTGCTAAGTTGATGCCAAAAGGATCTGTTTTATTCTCATCTAGAGCTCCTATAGGATATGTTGCAATTGCCTCTAAAGAGTTGTCAACTAATCAAGGTTTTAAGAGCATTGTTCCAAATGGTAATAATTACAACATCTTTATATATTATCTTTTGAAGTATTTAACAGATGAAATTAAAAGCATAGCTGGTGGTTCAACCTTTAGTGAGATTTCGGGAACTGCATTTAAGAATGTTGACATTACAATCCCTAAGTTGAATGAGCAAAAAGCAATAGCAAACATCCTCTCATCTCTAGATGACAAGATTGAATTGAATCAAAAGATAAATAAGAACTTAGAAGAACTAGCGCAAACACTTTACAAGAGATGGTTTGTAGATTTTGAATTTCCTAATGAAGAAGGATTACCCTATAAATCCAGTGGTGGGGAAATGGTAGAAAGCGAATTAGGTTTAATTCCTAAAGGTTGGGAAGTTAAGACTGTTGGAGAAATTAGAATTTTTAATAAGAGAGGCATATCGCCAAAATATACTACTAATATTGATGGAATTCCGGTTATTAATCAAAGATGTATTAGAAACCATACAATTGTCGAAGAAGCAGTTCAGTATCATGATTTAAAAGCAAAAAATTTTCATACGGATTATTTTCATAATTCATGGGATGTATTAGTTAACTCGATGGGTGTTGGAACACTTGGTAGAGTTTCTATTTCATCCAAATCACACACTAAACTTGTACATAGCTGTATTACTATTTTAAGAACTAATGAAGAACAACTACTGAAACCCTTATTTGCTTATATGATTCTTTCTTTTGAAAAAAAATTTATAGAAATGGGAGAAGGTACAACCGGACAAACATCTCTTAACAACAAATTGATTGATAACATTTCAATGATACTACCTTCAATGATGATCCAAAAAAAACTTTCTGATACCATACAAACATTGCAAGAAAAAATTGATAATAACTATTCAGAAATAGAAAAACTATCCAAAATTAGAGACTTACTATTACCAAAACTCATTAATGGTGAAATTGAAGTTCCAGTAGGAGATAATCATGGCGCTTAAAATTTTTACCGAAGATGACTTAGAGCAATCGGTCCTTGCCTGGTTCAAGGACTATGGGTATGAGCATCAATTTGGCCCGGATATCTCTCCTAATCTTGATGGAAGTGGCAGTCTTTCCATCGAACGTCAAGGCCATGATGAAGTTGTTCTTAAGAATCGCCTTATTAATGCTTTAAAAAGAATTAATCCTAAGATGCCTGATATCGCTATTGATCAAGCAGTGAAGGAAATCCTAATTCCTAAGCAAACAGCATTAGTAAATAACAACTATGCCTTTCATAAGTACCTTACTGACGGAATTAGTGTTAACTACCAAGGCGAAAACAATCAAGTTAAATCTGGACGAGTCTTGGTGATCGATGATAAGAATATTGATAATAATGATTTCTTGGTAGTCAACCAGTTTACTGTTATTGAAAATCACCATAATAAAAGACCAGATGTGGTGGTCTTTATTAATGGCATACCTTTAGTAGTTTTTGAATTAAAAACTCCTTCAGACGATAAGGTCAGTATCCAAAATGCCTATCGACAAATTAAAAATTATCAAAGTGCCATTGGTTCACTATTTGTATATAACGCGTTTAATGTCATTAGTGATGGTTATTTTGCTCAAGTGGGTACGATTACCGCTGGAGAGGATCGATATACCTCTTGGCGACTAAATTCAGACAACACCATTTCTGATAAAAATGTTTTTCAATTAGAAACGCTTGTCAAAGGAATGTTTGAGAAAAAACGTCTGATTGATTTAGTAAAGCAGTTCATTTTATTCCAACAATTTGATAAAACACTCATCAAAATTCTTGCAGGATATCACCAATATAAAGCTGTTAATACCGCATTAGAAAATACATTAAAAGCGACAAGCGATCAAGGGGATCGCCGTATTGGGGTGCTTTGGCACACTCAAGGTAGTGGAAAGTCCCTCTCCATGGTCTTTTATTGTGGAAAACTAGTTCTGTCTCAAGCATTAGAAAATCCTACCATCGTGGTCATCACTGATCGAAATGATTTAGATGATCAACTCTATCTAACTTTTGGACAATCTATGGATTTATTAAGAACCAAACCAATCCAAGCTGATTCAAGACAACATTTAAGGGAGTTATTAAATGGCCGTGGCTCAGGTGGGATTATTTTTACGACCATTCAAAAGTTTTCTCCTGAAGATGAAATAGATACACCATTATTAACTGATCGTAAAAATGTGATTGTATTAGCAGATGAAGCTCATCGTAGCCAATATGGGTTTGCCGTTAAAATCAAACAAACTTCTGATTCAGTAACTGAAAAATATGGTTACGCCAAATATATGCGGGATAGTTTACCCAACGCTTCTTATGTTGGCTTTACAGGAACGCCTATCGAAACTACGGATAAAAATACAAAGGCAGTCTTTGGTGATTATATTGATATTTATGACATGACCCGCGCGGTAGAAGATGGCACAACAGTCAAGATTTTTTATGAAAGCCGTATTGTTCAACTTAATCTAAAAAATCCTGAAATCATAATTGATGAAGAATTTGAGGATATTACTGAAAAAGAAGAAGCAACGACGAGTCAAGTGCTCAAGAGCAAATGGTCGAGACTTGAAGCGATTGTAGGGGCAAAAGAAAGAATCAAGACCATCGCCCGTGATATGGTTGAACATTTTGAAAATCGTCAACAATCCAAACTTACCCAAGCAGGAAAAGGAATGATTGTTGCGATGAGTCGACGCATTGCGATCGAACTTTATGAAGCAATTGTTGCATTAAGGCCTTCATGGCATTCAGACGACTTAATGAAAGGCAAAATCAAGGTCGTCATGACCGGTAGTTCAAGTGATCCCGTTGAATGGCAAAAACACGTCGGCAATAAACACACCCGTGAAACGTTATCGCGAAGAATGAAGGATGTCAAAGATGAGCTTGAACTAGTGATTGTTCGTGACATGTGGCTCACTGGTTTTGATGTTCCTTCCATGCATACCATGTATATTGACAAACCAATGCAAGGCCATAACTTAATGCAGGCAATCGCTCGCGTGAATCGAGTCTTCAAGGAAAAAGAAGGTGGATTAGTGGTTGACTATATTGGCATTGCAGAGCCACTAAAAAGAGCCCTTGATCAATATACGGACCAAGATCGTCAACAGACGGGTGTGGATACCGATCAAGCGGCTCAAATTATGCTTGAGAAACTTGAAGTCATCCATGACATGCTTCATAAATTTGATTATCAAACTTTCTTTAATTCAAGGAGTCCCTTAGAGAAATTAAAAATTATCACCGGTGCGATAGAACATATCCTTGCTTTTGATAAAAAGCAAAAAGAAGCTTTTATCACGACCACACTTGAATTGATGCAATCTTATTCGTTATGTTCAACAACAGCAGCGGCTAAAAAACATAATTTAGAAATCGGATTACTAAAAACCATACGAGCTGGGCTTTTAAAAGTGATGAACCCTCCTGGTCAAAGTGGAAAGACTTCTGATCAGCTCGATGCTGAATTGAATCAATTGATTGCTCAATCACTTGCATCCAATGGGGTTATTGATGTTCTTGGGCAACTAGGAGAAGAAAAACCAAATCTTTCCATTCTATCTGAGGAGTTTTTGGCTCGATTTAAAACTTTACCGTACAAAAACATTGCTTTAGAACTTTTGAAACGATTAATTCTAGGAAAAATTAATAAACTTAGAAAGTTATCCATCGTGCAATCGAAGAAATTTTCAGAAATGCTTTCTAAAGCATTGGAAAGATACCAAGAACGCGTCATTGATTCGGCTGCAATTATTCAAGAGCTGATTGATTTGGCCAAAGAAATAACCAATGTAGCAGAAAAGAGTCATAATTCCGGCCTAAGCGAAGATGAATATGCCTTTTATGAGGCCTTAGCTTCTAACATCACTGCTCAGCAAATTATGGGAACAGAAGTATTAAAAGACATTGCAAAAGAATTAACTGCAGAAATTAAGAAAAACACTACCATTGATTGGACCATTAGGGCTTCTGTAAAAGCGCAGATGAGGTTCACTATTAAGAAACTGCTCATCAAGTATAAGTATCCACCCGATGAGCCTGCGGAAAAAGGAATAAATCAACACTCAAAGAATTATGAAAAGTCAGTCAAGTTAATTATGGATCAAACCGAATTATTGGCATCTAACTCCATTGATGATTTATAGAGCTTAATATACGATGGGCCTCATCAATACCAAAATCAAACCGAATTTTCGAAAGAGCATCAATTTGCTTTAAAAAACCTATCGAATCATTTTACTTTAACCCTTTTTAAACTTTGATATGGCTCTTTATGTATTTTCGATATACAATAACTCAATTAATGTTTAAAATTTGAGGTTTAAAATGTTTCTTAAAAAAGATAAGCAACCTAAATATATAAATAGCTACGAGTTAGAAGTTGAGCTAAGGTTTATTTATCCATCAATTTTTGACTTTGATAAGATTAATGATAATCTTAGAAAGTATTTTGAAAAGTATTTCAGTGAAAATCCAGTTACTGAATGTAATTACAATGGAATGGGTATGTTACTTATGAAGGGTTTTAAGACCGACTCTTGTTTAGTAAAAGTTATTTTTGAAGAAGAGAAAATAGAGTTTCTAAGTGATTATCAAATTAAAGAATGGAAGAGCCAGTTATCCAAAATGACGGGTATTCATACGCAATCAATTATGATTGAATACATGACTTTGGACGATACATTAGACGAAATTGAAAGAAAGAATGAAACTATTCAAAAATTAGACGAAGTTGAATCTGAACTCGATAAAGCAATTGAAGACTTGAATGATTTGTTGGTTGATTTAAAAAAGAACAAAGATAAATAAAACATAACCATGATTTAGGACTATAAAATCATAAGAAATGAAATACATCACTTATATTTTTGTTATTGAAAAATTGCTTGAAAGTTTTTATTAAGTCGAACCAAAGTCATTTGAATGTACATAACCACACGGATAGTGAATCTATCTGAACTTATGAGCTTAGAAAGAAAAATGCTATATTGCTGATATTCTTTATATAATTATTACTAGTGGGGAAACTTAACCGTGACTATAACTCAAATCATAAGTAAAATAATGACCGATTACAGACGTGCTGTGAATGAATCCTTTAAGGATCATCCAATCCAAAGTGTTTTTAGTGCTATTCCTGAAACGTTTAATAGGGAATTAAATTTACCTTCAAACTACTCAGCAAAAGGGGGGTATGGTCAAGGAAATTGGGCCACATTCCCTTGGATCGCAATTTACAATCTAGACATTACGCGTTCCTCTCAAAAAGGTTATTACATTGTGTTTCTATTTGATTATGAAATGAATTCTGTTTTTCTTACACTTAATCAAGGATTTACTTGGTTTAAAGAAAACTTTCCAAATGATGAAATTCCCAATATTGAAAAACTAGCCATTCATTTATCAAAAGAGCTTAATATAAGTCGAAGCAAACCAATTTTAGATCCCAAAAATTCAACCAACGTGGATAAAAAAGTAGGTTATGAGGCAGGTTCAATTTACAGTAAAAAATTCTTAAAAGATGAATTGAATCAAGAAAAAATTATAAATGAACTAAATCAATTTATTGCCTTACTAAATCAAACCTCTAAAATAGTTGGAAATAGTAACTGGGAAGTATATAACCGAAACACACTCAAAGCTATACCTACTATAAACGAATATATTAAGTTAAATTATAATAAAAAGTCTTCTGAATTAGGTAATAAAGCAGACATTCAAAGGCGTGAATTTTTAAGTAAATTTCCTTTAAATAATTTAACGAACATGACCTTGGAACAATATAGTAAAAAAGGAAATACTAATTCGTTCACCAATTTAATAGAAAACTACACGGATGAAATATGTAGTGGTAATTTTGGTTCAGAAAAAAATAAATTATTTTATGAAAAGGATGGTCAGTTTATTACCCCTAAATTTAAAACCAAAGAATCGGGGAGTGTTGAGGAAAAGTTTTCGAGTTTTATTATTGGTATGCATGAATTTATTACATCTTTCAATATTGATACTTACGATGCTAATCATTTTAACTACGGTAATAACGCACTAAAATTTAAACCACTTCGTCTATACCGTCCCGAAATAAGTCTTTACGGTTTACCAAGTAAAGATAGAATCAAAGGAATTTTAAATTATTTAAAAATTCAAGTTCAAGACAACATTGATTCAATTAAGAATTCTATTTCATTAACCAAATATTTGTTAGAGCGTGATCCCACTTTAACTTCTAAAAATACCGATGTTATTAATGGACTAATATGGGACTTCTACACAAAGTTCATTCCTAAAACAGATGCTGAAGAAGAAGTTGAAGATAGCGATAATTCTACCAAGGAGGCCCTAAGTATGAATGTGAAAGATCTAATTGAATTAGAACTTAATAACAAGGTAACCCAGTTAATCCTTACGGGTGCCCCAGGTACAGGTAAAACCTTTGGTGTTCTAGAATTTGTAAAATTTAAAGTTGGAGAATTAGCTTATCAAAATAAACAAAGACACGAATTTGTTCAATTTCATCCTTCTTACGATTACACAGACTTTGTCGAGGGAATAAGGCCAAAAGAAGAAAACGGACGAATCCAGTTCGTAAAGCAGGATGGAATCTTTAAAAAGTTTTGTCGGAAAGCAGCTCAGGATAACCAAGAAAATAAATATTATTTCATCATTGATGAAATAAATCGCGCAGACCTCAGCAAAGTTTTTGGAGAATTAATGTACGCTCTTGAAGAAAACTATAGGGGGAAAAATTCTAGAGTAACTACTCAGTTTCAAAACTTGAAAACCGATGGAATATCAGGACCAGACATTTTTTCAGATGGGTTTTATATTCCAGAAAACGTTGTAATCATTGGCACAATGAATGATATTGATCGAAGTGTAGAATCAATTGATTTTGCTTTAAGGCGTAGATTCCGCTGGATTAACATCAAAGTTATCGATATTCTCAAACCGACCCTTAACGCAATGTGGAAAACCGGAGTTTTAAATGGGCTTGTTGAGAGAATAATTGAACTGAATAAAATTATCTCAGGCGAAAAAGGTAAAAAACTTGGATTGGATGAAAACTATCATGTCGGACCGGCTTATTTTAAATCTTCGGACGAGAAAGAATTAAATAAATATCTTAATAAAGTATGGATTACAAGAGTTGAGCCTTTGATTAAGGAATATGTTAGAGGAAGAAAAGTAGATTTGGTCGAATCTTTCATATATGATTGTAAAGCAGCGTTAATTGGTAATGCTTAGAAATATTTTGCTTTCAGATTATTCAGAAGTTACTACTTCTAGTATAGAGGAGCGAAATGTTTTAGAATTGGCCTTCAAAAAAATCCAAGCAAGTATTGATAATGGTGAAATCAAAATTAATGGAGGTTCAAAATATAATCAATCCTCTTCCGAAAAATTATTTGAATATGTGAACGGAAAACTTTACACCCAAGGCCTCGTAGGTGTTATAAAAACTACTGTCAAAAATATTAATGGGGAAATTGAAAACGTAAATATCGTTATTAAATCAAGATTTGATAAAAATCATAAGAAACCCTATTTTTTAGCAAAGATGCTGCAATCGGCCAATCTATTCATCAACGACCAAATTAGCGATTCAATTTATGAGGATCTATTTGATTTTTTGCTGGTTGGATTGTTTAAGAACAAGTTTACGGATGCTTATCAGCATGGACTATTTAAAAAGTATATAACCATTAAAGAATCATCCTTTAAACCTAAGGGTAATATTAACTTCAGTGAATATATAAAAAATATATCTTCTGGCAAAGAACAGATTCCCTACACTTATTCTGAAAGGTCGATTTTTAACTCAATAAACAAGTTAATACTTTTGGCATACAATGTATTAAAGAGAAACTTTCCTGACCAAGTTGAAAAGTTAATCGATTCATCTGAGGTTAAGAATAATCTAGATGTTCTTCGATCAGAACTTTCCTATTTTAAAGAAGACATTAATCAAATCATTAAGGGAACAAATCGACCAATATCCCATCCTTACTTTTCCGTATATGAAGATTTAAGAACATTGTGTTTAAGTATTTTAAGGTTTGAAGGTATTTCGCCCTTTGATCAAGAATCAGGTGAAACAGAAGCAATCTTATACTACATTCCTAACTTATGGGAAGAGTACCTTGAGCTTAACTTTTTCCAACCCAAGATTTATAGAGAATTCGAAGTACAATTCCAAGCCGAACTGAAGGTATTGAATGAAATTAACAAAAGTGATGATTCTGTAAATAGAATTGATATAAGACCCGATTTTGTAATTTTTAATAGAACTATTCCAATTGCCATTCTTGATGCAAAATTTAAGCCAAAATGGAGTAATGAAATTGATTTGGACGATTATACAAAGTGTGTTAGAGATATGAATGCATTTAATGCAAACATTACAGGTGTCATTTATCCGACCAACTCTGGTGTGAATCTAACTATTTCAACATATAGAATAAGCCAATATAATCAACGGGATATTTTCTTTAGAATTCCTGTAGTTCTACCTGAAATAAAAGAACAAAACTTTAATGAATTTTCACAAGAAATGAATGAAAATGTCAGTTCAATCTCGAAAAATCTAAACCAACAATTTCGAACATTACTAAATAATTAAACATTTACAGACACACGGATAGTCTCTCCGTTCTGTCTTTGATTGCCATTGGCTATTCGATCATCATGTTGTGATCTTTTCTTAAACAATTCTAGATGTATTTTAGACGCCATTTAGTCTTCTCTAATTTGCTAAA
>JACCDP010904746.1_pt1 | contig 19121 bp, 19 predicted proteins | sample 7445841 | NCBI WGS metagenome assembly JACCDP01 (sample SAMN15323441, study PRJNA562643) | freshwater metagenome | isolation source: river surface water | place: USA:Blue River Watershed | collected 2017-08-17
ATGCTGGTTTCATCGGCGATGACCCCTTCCAGGCCCTTGGAGTATTCGACAGTCATTTTCTGCTTCCTTCCTGAACAGTGAATGTGCCTGAAGGGCACGGTTGCCGGTTATTATAGGAATGGCCATTTTGACGGTAAAATTAGCCACACTAATGGTTGCTTAAGATATTCTGATTGCTAAAGTGATTGCCCATCGTCTTTCAGAGCCCCGCGCAAGATGCAGTCCTCACACCTGGAAACCCATGAGATCCGTGTCTTCAAGACCGTCTGCGACACCGGCGGCTTCAAGTCCGCAGCCGATCGGCTGTACATCACTCAGTCCGCGGTCAGTCAGACCATCGCCACCCTGGAGCGCAAGCTTGCCACGCGTCTCATCGAGCGCGGCAAACCCATCATGCTGACCGAGTCCGGTCGCCGTCTGCAGACCCACGCCGCCCGGGTGTTGCAGGAGGAGCTGGCCGTGCTGGCCGACATCGCGGACATCCGTCAGGGCGTGTCCTCGACGCTGCAGATCGCCATGAGCGGCTCCGTCAGCCAGATGTACGGCAACGAGCTGCTGGAGGATTACTGCGACAGCAATCCGTTGACGCGCTTGAAGGTGGACGTGATGCCCAGCCGCAAGATCATCCAGGGCGTGCTTGCCGACACCCTGGAGCTGGGCTTCGGGCCCTTCCAGCAGCAGATGCCCCCACTGCTCGAGACCGTGCCCCTTTACGCGGAGTCGCGCAAGCTGGTCATCAGCCGCCATCACCCGCTGCTGGAACGGCTGCGCGAGGACCCGGAGGGCATCATCCGGGAGATTCCCCTCATGGTGTCCCACCTCGAGGACCCGGACGTGCGCCCGGCCATCGAGAAGTTGCGCAACGAGTTCGGCACCATCTGGGAGATCAGCAATCTCTCGCTGCGTCTGAACATGGCGGCCCGGCATCTGGGCATGTGCTATGTGGATGAGCGTGTGCTGAAGGCCAGCGCTGTGTGCGCTGACTTCGTGCCTCTGGAGGGCCTGCCGTTCTCCGAGGTCAATCTCACCTTCGGGCTGTATTTCCGCAAGCGCCGCAGTCTCTCGACAGGGGCCAGGCAGTTCATCGACATCTGCCGCTCCTTCTCCTTCTCAGAAGAGCCGCGGAGGAAGAGCACACCATGACTGCCCTGTGTCTTCATGCGGGCCCCGCAGCCCTGCTCGCCATTCGGCGCGATGGTCTGCATCCAGCGCAGTTCCGCACCATCGTGGGGGCCTCGGGCGGGCCGAAGTGGTTCGTGCTGTATGGCCTGGATCGCTATCTGGCGGGGGAGTTCTTCGCCGCGCGGCAAGAGCCGCTGGAGACCATCGGCTCCTCGGCCGGGGCCTGGCGTCTGAGCTGTCTGGGGCTCAAGGACCCACTGGCCGGCATCGACCGGCTGGCCTGGCATTACTCGCGTGAGCGCTACTCCGCCGAGCCCACTGTGGCGGAGATCACCGCGTCGGCACGACGACTGGTGGGGCTTGTTCTGGGGCCTGACGGAGCCCGCGAGATCGCCGAAAACCCGCAGGTGCGGGTGCACATCGTGGCTGATCGGGCTCGACATGTGGTCAGTGCCGAACAGCGACTGCTGCTGGGGGCGGGGCTGGGTCTGAGTGCGCTCGGCAATGCCCTGCACCGGCGTCTGCTGGGCGGCTTCTTTCAGCGCGTGGTGTTTCACGGCGGGCCGCTGTCTGCTGCCGTGCAGCAGTGGCAGGAGTTTTCCACCGAGCACGTGCCGCTGCGCCCGGACAATGTGGCCGCCGCCCTGCTGGCGACGGGCGCCATCCCGCTGGTGATCGAGGGCGTGCGCGACATTCCCGGGGCGCCCCCGGGCGTCTATCGTGATGGCGGCATCACCGACTATCACTTCGATGTGCCCTTGCGCGTGGGGGAAGGGCTGGTGCTCTACCCGCACTTCTACTCACACTTCACGCCCGGTTGGTTCGACAAGGCGCTGCCCTGGCGTCGCGCCAATCCGCGTCATTTCGACAATGTCCTGGTGCTCAGTCCGTCACCCGAATTTGTCGCCACACTGCCCTTTGGCAAGATTCCGGACAGGCGGGATTTCGAGACGCTGGACGATACCGCGCGCTTCAACTACTGGCAGACAGTGCTTGCCGAAAGTGCCAGACTGGCCGACGAGTTTTCACAGATGGTACGCACTGGCCAGGGGCTGGAGAGAATCCAGCCGCTTGCCACTGCACCGCGCTGAAGGATGCTGCCATGCACAAACGCTTTTTCCCTTCTGTTCGCCCAGCGCTTGCAGTGTTCCTCAGCCTGAGCCTGACAGGCTGCCTCGGCACCGTGGTCGGCACCGCCGTGGATGTCACGCTGGAAGTGGCCAAGGTGCCGTTCAAGGTGGCGGGCGCCGTGGTGGATGTCGCGACGCCCGACGCTGACGACGAGGATGACGAGGACTGAAGCCTCAGTAGCGCAGCGTGTTGCGTGGCTTCAGCGGGGCCAGCAGGAAGTAGAAGATCCACGCGAACCAGGACAGGAAGACGATGGCCAGAATCCACGCGAACTTCTCGCCGCCACTGGTCACGTCGGAACTCAGAATCAGCAGGATCGGCAGAAACCAGACGAAGAAGCAGCCTGCCACCACCAGCAGGGCGATGCCGGCGGTGAATACCGGTATCAGCATCAGGATGATGACGCAGACAAGGGCGAAGCCGAGCAGAGCGGAGAGAAGTTTCATGACAGGACGGTATTGCCTCCGGATAGAGTGAGGAGTGGATGCTTGATTCCTGGTGTCAGCGAAATTCATGCCATAAATTAACTCGTTTTATTTCAATTGCTTGCTTCAATCAAGAGGGCGCTGACCTGCGCATTTTCGCCATGGATTGGCGTAAACGTTCACCGTGCCGAGTTTCAGAAAGTGCGCGCGGGCTTGTACTGTATAAATACCTAGTGTATACATATACAGTAAATGGGTGATGAGCCCTGTGAACGTCCGGTTTCCGGCAAGCGAGAGCGCAAATGAGCATGAAACAGATCGCACGACAGCAGCATTTTTCAGAAACCTACAACGGCGTGCTGGATGCCTCCGTGCAGGAACAGGAGATCTGGCAGATTGTCGCCCACCTGCCGCATACCACCGTCCACGAGGTGCGGCAGCGCCTGCTGACCCTGGCACGGGACCAGCGTTTCGTCATGAATTACTGGCTCAAGGTGTGCAAGTTGCGCGCAGTGCGTGGCCTGCCCATGCCATGGGACGCCATCCACTGATCAATTACTGCCTATGAATCCTTGGCTTACATGAGCTTCTTCATGTGGCGATTTAAAAATCCTGCTTGCTCGAACAGGTTCGTTTGATATGATGGCCGCCACTCGTCCCGCACGTGGTGCGGCCCGACAACCGATCTTTCACGGCAGTTCATCGATCATTGACTCCAATCGACGCTAATTTCAGTCGCATTTCCGGCCTGCGGCTCAGGGCCGGCCGCGTCGCCGGCCTCACAAGATGGCTGACAGTGCTGTTCGTCTGGCTGGCAGTGTGTGCGGGCGTGCAGGCAGCGGAGGAAGTGCAGGGGCTGGTGCTGCCGGATATCGCCAATCCGCAGGCCATTCGCTTGCCGGCTGATTTCAATCAGGTGGATTACTACCTGATCACGGTCGATGTCGGGAACAGAGTCTGGGACAACTTCGGCCACACCGCGCTGCGGGTGGTGGACCGCAACAGCAATTCCGATCTGATTTTCAACTGGGGCCTGTTCGATGCCAGCGTCGGCAATGTCACCTTCGCCAGCAATTTCTTCCGCGGCATTCTGGATTACCAGCTGGGCGTCTCGCCACCGGCCTGGGAACTCGGTCGTTACGAGCGCGAACGGCGCACCGTCTGGCAGGACCGACTGAACCTCACCACAGCGCAAAAGGCCACGCTGTACAGGCGTCTGGCCTGGAATCTGCGTGAAGAGAATATCGTTTATTCCTATCAGTACTTTTTCGACAACTGCACCACGCGGGTCCGGGACTATCTCGATGAGGCCCTGGGCGGGCGTCTGCGCGAGCAGAGCCGGCCCCCGACCCAGCGCAGTTTCCGTGACGAAGTGCAGTCGCACTATGCCAGTGTCCCCCCCATCGCCTTGTCGCTGGACATCCTGATGAATTCGCGCATCGACCGCCCCATGACGCGCTGGGAGTCCATGTTCCTGCCGGCCACCCTGCGCGACCGGCTGCTGGAGTTCCCGTCGGATGTGTTCGATGGGGCCCAGCGCCGCCCTCTGCTGGACGATTCCCAGGTGCTGCTGGAATTCACCCCGCCAGCCCCCGGCCCCCAGGCTTACCCGCTGCTGGGCGCCGTGCTGGGGGGTGCTGTGGTGTTCCTGTTCCTCAGCCTGCGCCGCATCCCGCTGTCCTCGTTCTCGAGTCAGTCCGGCTTCACGCTGCGCGTTCCCGCCTTGAGCTATCGCCTGCTCGGTGCTGTCGCCCTGCTGTTCTCGCTGTTGGGAGGCATTCTCGGTCTGATCATGAGCGTTGCCTGGCGCGAGTCGGGCCATCTCGACCTGCATCACAACCTCAATCTGCTGCTGTTCTGGCCCACGGACCTGCTGGGGCTGGTCTATGCTCTGCGCTGGCTGCTGTCTGGTCGGGCCTGCCACATTGGCACCGGCAGTCTCGCCTTCATCAAGTTCTACCTGCTGTTGCATCTGCTGGCGGCACTGGCCTATGCCGTGACGGCGCTGACGGGCATCGCCGAGCAGGATGTCGGCGCGCTGCTGCTGTTTGTGGTGCCCGCCATGACAGGCTTCTTCCTCGTACTCTGGAATGCCGGTTTCAGTGGCATCCGTCGTATACGCTTCACCTGAAACCGCGTCCTTCGGCTGGACAGATTCGTCCGCGCTGTCTATCTCTTGAAGCAGACCAGCTGCCTCAGAAGGAACTGAACATGCGCATGCACAGCAAGGCCATGGCGTCCGGCCAGGATGCCGTCGAACCCGTCACCCGCGACATCACCCAGAACGGCATGACCGTGCGCATCATCGCGCAGGCCCATCCTGAGCAAGGCTGGAGGCTTCGCGTCATCGGCCGGCGGGGGCAGGTATCGGAATGGACAGAACCCTTCGACAGTGCAGCCGAGGCCATCACCACGGCGCTCACGGCCATTCGCTACGAGGGCATCGAGGATTTCTACGAGGACCCTGTCTTCCGTCTGCTCGAGCGCGCGCGCCTGCACTGAGGCGCTTTGGCGACAGGGCGGCGGGCTTCCTTGACCCTCCCGGGGACTTCACGTATTTTCAGGCTCCCATCGTGCCGAGCCAGAAGAAGAACCCAGCGTGACGTCGATCTCCCGCAAAGCCCTGCTCCAGAACATCATCGTGGCTGCCGCCTTCATCAACGGCTTCGTCATCATGACCATCGAACTGCTGGGCGGACGGGTGTTGTCCCCCTACTTCGGCACCAGCGTCTACGTCTGGGGCAGCATCATCACCATCTTCATGCTGTCGCTGTCGCTGGGCTATCTGTGGGGTGGCCGGCTGTCCTCGCGCAACCCCAATCCTGATACTTTCGCGCTGTTCTTCCTGGCGGCCGCCATCCTGTCTCTGCCCATCATCTTCGTGGCCGAATGGACGATGACCCAGGTGTTCCTCAATGTGGAGGACCCACGCTACGGCTCGCTCATCGCCTGCACCTTGCTGTACTTCCTGCCAATCTTCTTCATGGGCATGGTGTCGCCGTACTCGATCCGGCTGCTCGTCAGTTCGGAAGAAAACAGCGGCCGCATGGCGGGCCTTCTGTATTTCGTGTCCACACTGGGCAGCGCGCTCGGCACGCTGATGACCTCGTTCTATTTCGTGCTCTGGTTCGAGATCGACACGATCATGTGGGGTTCGATCGCCGCCCTGCTGCTGTGTGGTGGTGCCATCGCCCTGGTGCATCGCCTTCCCGTGAATGAAGCCGCTGGAGTTCATCGCTATGAGAATTGAAGACATGGTTCGCCACTGGCGACAGTTCAGCCTCATGCTGCTGGCCCTGCTGGGCGTGCAGGCCCAGGCGGCCGAAGTGCTGCATGAGGAGCGCTCGGTCTATCGCAACATCTTCGTCACCGAGGAAGGCGGACGGCGCTGTCTGCTGTTCAATGCCGTGCGCGGCGAACGCAATCAGACCTGCATGAACACCCAGAATCCCCGCGAATTCGTCTTCCATTACGCGAAGATGACCATGGCCGGCCTGCTGGTGAACCCGAATCCACAGAACATCCTTATCGCCGGTCTGGGAGGGGGCACACTCCCCACCGCACTGCACGAGATGTACCCCAACGCGAACATCGAGGTGCTTGAAATTGATCAGGCCGTGGTGAACGTGGCGCGTGACTTCTTCCATTACGTCGAGAACGAGAAAGTGGTCACCCACGTGGTGGACGCTCGGGTGTTCATCAAGCGCGCCGGCCTGGCCGGGCGCAAGTTCGACTTCATCGTGCTGGATGCCTTCACCGGCGAGTACATCCCCGAACACATGCTCACTCAGGAATTCCTGGAGGAAGTGAAGCAGATCCTCACGCCGGAAGGCGTGGTGGTGGCCAACACGTTCTCCACCAGTGCGCTCTACGATCATGAGTCCGAGACTTACCGCGCGGTGTTCGGCGACTTCTTCAACATGAAGATGAGTGGCTCGGGCAATCGCGTCATCATCGCCCAGCAGCAGCCTCTGCCCAATGCGGCGGTGCTGCGTGCCAATGCCGAACCCCTGCATCCGGTGCTGGAGCCCTATGCGGTGAACATCCTCGAGTTTCCCCCGCGCATGAGCACACGCCCCGACTGGGACCAGAGCCGTCGCGTGCTCACCGACCAGTTCTCGCCTGCCAACCTGCTGGGCCAGTGAGCCCTGAGGGGGATGGCGCGCGCCGTCCTCCCAGTTCGCGGGCTAGTGGCTGCCCCGCCCCTGCCTAAGATCCTCGTCGTGAGTCTGTCGTTCCATGACGCCCGCGAGGTTTTCCATGCGCGCACGCTCGTCTTTGATTCGCCCAGAGCTTGCCCGGCAACGCCTTCAGCGACTCGGCCGTGACTCAGAGTGCCAGCACCCTGATCAGTCTGGCGGAGCAGGTCTACCCCTCACTGTTCGGCCAGGCCACGAGCTGGGGCAGCTACGAGGGCTTGTTCTACAAGTATTTCGCCAGCAGTGGCGTCTATGTGGGCATCAGCGGCGCCGATCTGTGTCTGATAGGGGGGCAGAGCCATCAGGGCAAGATCGCCGATGCCATCATTGTGCTGCAGGGCAGTTCGGGCGCGCCCGCCCAGCCCTTCAAGGACGTGGTGGCGGTGAAGAACACGGCGGATCTGATCCGTTATTTCCGCCGGATCACGGGGGATTGCGGCCTCACCAGCACACGGGGCAATTCGCAGTCCTCCGTGGCGCTGGAGGTGCTCGGAGCGGAAACGGTGAACGGCACGGCCACGGACAAGCTGCGCGTGACTGTCTCCGGTGGCACGCCGTGTGCGCCGCTGGCGTATGACATGTGGGTGGATGGAGCAGGGGTGGTGCGCAAGCTGCTGCAGGGTAGCGTCGAGTATCCGTATCCGATGTCCAATACCATCGGCGCCGGACTGGTGAGTGGCATGCTGCGGGCGCTGGCCGCCGCCGACACGCCGACGGTGAAGGCGGGGCTCAACAATCAGCTGGCCATCAACGCGGCCGTGACGCAGGGCACGCGCAACACGAGCATCAGCGGCATTGCCGTGCAGCAATACACGCTGACGATCGGAACCTCGGACAGTGCCAGTGTGGAACTGGACCTGAGTGACTTCGTCAATTTCTCCATGGCGACCCGCATCCGCAGCGTGCTGCTTTCCACCACCACGACCTTCCAGATGCGGGACATCCAGGTGCGTTGACCGTGCTTACTGCTCGCGGGTGCCTGTTACCAGAATCACCACACGGCGATCAGGCTGCAGACAGGCGATCTGGGCAGCCGCGGAGCCGGTGTTGCGGCAGTCCTCAGGACGCGTCACCGGCTCGTCGCTGTTCACGCCGCGGCTGGTGATGCGTGCCGCCGGAATGCCGGCAGACACCAGGTAGTTCCTCACGGCATCGGCGCGGCGCTGGGACAGGTCGAGGTTGTACTCGCGCGAGCCGATACGGTCGGTGTGACCGGTCACCAGCACCAGGTCGTAGTCCAGTGTGCGCATGTCGGCCACCAGTTTGTCCAGCGCGTCGCGGCCTTCCTGCTTGATCTCCGTGCGGTCGAAGTCGAACAGGGTGGCGGCGTTCAGCGTCAGCTCGATGGGCAGACTCGGTGCCGGTGCGGGGGCAGGCGCGGGTGCCGGAGCAGGCGCTGCCACGGGGGCCGGTGCCGGCGCGGCGGCCTTCGGGGCGCCGAAGCGATACACGAGGCCTACCGTGAAGGTTTCCACCTCGTTCTGCAGCATGCGGGTGTCCTCGAGCCCGTAGCGCTCGACTTCCGCCTGCAACGACAGCACCTCGTTCACGGCATAGCGCACGCCGACACCGTAATGCTCGTTCCAGCCGCGCTGCGAATCATTCACCAGGCCGGTGCGCAGGGCGGTGCCGCTGAAGTGCTCGTTGACCTTGGCATTGTTCAGACCCAGACGGGCGAAGGCCGACCACTGCTCGGTGAGCGGCAGGGTGCCGACCAGGTCGAGGGCGTAGCCACTGATGCGCCCGGCCTTGCCGTTCAGCGAGGCGGCCGGCAGCACGGTGCTGTCGAAGTCGAAGCTGCCGAGGTTGATGTAGCTGCCCTCCAGCGCGAAGTTCTGGTTGAAGCTGTAGCCGCCCAGGACCTTGAAGTGATTGTCGCGCTCGCTGGTGGACAGCTGATCGTAGCGATAGCCGCCGCTCGTGAGGCCGAGGCCGATGCTGGGGGTGTTGATGTCGGCAGTGACGCGGCCGGCACCCAGGCCGACGTAGAAGCCGGAGTCCTGTGCATTCGCACTCAGTGGCAGGGTGGCCGCCATGGCCAGCACCAGCGGGCTGATGGCGGTGTACTTCAATCGAAAGAGTTGGGACATGATCGCTCTCCTTGTGAGTGTTGATGCCTCGCAAGCCTACGCCATTTCGACGTCGGATTGTTGCGGCAGGTCAAAAATTAACCATTAGTCCCGCATATGCGTCGGGAATTCCTAGATTTGCAGTGCCAACCGCGTGGCCTGATCGATGGCGCGCCGGGCATCCAGCTCCACCGCCACATCGGCGCCGCCGATCAGGTGGAAGGGCTTGCGCAAGCCCTCCACCAGCTCGCGCCGGGGCTCCTGACCGGCACAGATGACGATGTGGTCCACCGCCAGCGTGCGCGGCTCGCCGTTGACACGCAGATGCAGGCCGGCCTCGTCGATGCGTTCGTACTCGCAGCCGCTGAGCATCTCCACTTGCTTCTTCAGCAGTCCCAGCCGATGAATCCAGCCTGTGGTCTTGCCCAGGCCGGCGCCGACCTTGGTCTGCTTGCGCTGCAGCAGATGAATCTGGCGGGGGGAAGGCTCGACGACCGGCGTGACGCCCTCGATGCCGCCCCGTGCGGCGAGATTCATGTCCACGCCCCATTCGCGCATGAAGGTAGCGATGTTCTGGCTCGGGCGTTCCACGCCATGGCTGAGCAGTTCCGCGACATCGAAACCGATGCCGCCGGCACCGATGATCGCCACGCGCCGGCCCACCGCAACCCGGCCTGCCACCACGTCGACATAGCGCAGCACGCAGGGGTGCTCGATGCCGGGAATGGCCGGCGTGCGCGGCGTGATGCCGGTGGCCAGGATGACGGCATCCGCGGGGCTGGCATTGAGTTCCGCCACGCTCACGGCATGGTTCAGGTGAACAGTGACCGCAAGCTCGGTCAGCCGCGTGCGGAAGTAGCGCAGGGTCTCGTCGAATTCCTCCTTGCCGGGAATGCGCCGCGCCAGATTGAACTGTCCGCCGATCTCGCCGGCTGCCTCGAACAGCGTCACCTGATGCCCGCGTTCAGCGGCGGTGACGGCGAAGGCGAGTCCGGCCGGACCGGCACCCACGACCGTGAAGCGGCGCGGCTGCGCGGCGCGGGTGAGCGTCAGTTCCTGCTCGTGGCAGGCGCGCGGATTCACCAGGCAACTGGTGAGCCTGCCGTTGAAGATGTGATCCAGACAGGCCTGGTTGCAGCCGATGCAGGTGTTGATGCTGGCGCTGCGACCGGCGGCGGCCTTGGCCACGAACTGCGGGTCGGCCAGGAAGGGACGCGCCATGGACACCATGTCCGCATCGCCGCGTGCCAGCACGGCTTCCGCCACTTCCGGCGTGTTGATGCGGTTCGAGGCGATCACGGGCACGGGAAGATGGGCGCGGAACCTTGCCGTCACCCAGCTGAAGGCGGCACGAGGCACCTTGGTGGCGATGGTGGGGATCTGCGCCTCGTGCCAGCCGATGCCGGTGTTGATCAGGGTGACGCCGGCCTCAGCCAGGGCCTGCCCCAGTTGCACGGTTTCCTCGAAACTGCTGCCACCCTCCACCAGATCGAGCATCGAGAGGCGGAAGATCAGGATGAACTGCGGCCCGACACAGGCGCGGATGCGGCGCACGATCTCCAGTGCCAGACGCGCGCGATTCTCGAAGCTGCCGCCCCAGCGATCCGTGCGTCGATTGGTGCGTGTGGCCAGGAACTCGTTGATGAAATAGCCCTCGGAGCCCATGATCTCGACGCCGTCATAGCCGGCCTGCTGACAGAACAGGGCAAACTGCGCGAAATCCTCGATCTGCTGCAGGATCTGCGCCTCGGTGGCCGCGGCGGGCACGAAACGGCTGATGGGCGCCTGCAGCGCCGAAGGCGCGATCATCGCCGGGCTGTGGGCATAGCGGCCCGTGTGCAGGATCTGCAGGCAGATCCTGCCGCCTGCGTGGTGCACGGCGTCGGTGATGACACGATGATTCTCGAGCGCGCCGGGCTGGACATGCACCGGCAGCTCGCCGGGCGGCAGGCAGTGGACATTGGGCATGTAGCCGCCCGTGACGATGAGGCCGACGCCGCCCGCCGCGCGCTCGGCATAGAACGCCGCCAGGCGCTCGTGGCTGTGCGGCATGTCTTCCAGTCCCGTGTGCATCGAGCCCATCAGCACCCGGTTGCGCAGTTGCGTGAAGCCCAGGTCCAGCGGCTGCAGCAGATGCGGGAAGGCAGCCGCGCCGCTCATTCGCCCACGCTGACGGTGAGGATGTCGCAGTGGGCGCCGTGCAGCACCTTGTTCGCGGTGGAGCCCAGCAGCAGTTTCCAGCCGGAGCGGCCATGGCTGCCAATGACGATCAGGTCTGCCACGCATTCCTGCGCCAGTTCGCGGATCTCGGTGGCGGCCGAGCCAACGACGGTGTGCTGTCGAGCCGTCGGGATGTCGTACTGCTTGCCGATCTCTTCCATGCGTTCGGTGGCGATGGCCAGCGCCTCTTCCTGCATGCGGCTGATGTTCATGGCATAGGCGTCGATGGGATAGGCGGCCGCGACGGGCTCCACGACGTGCACCAGGCTGAGTCGGCTGCTGTCACCGCCCACCAGTTCACGCGCGCGGGCGATGACCTTGGTGGATTCATTGGAGAGGTCGATGGCGACCAGAACTTTCTTGTAAGTGCTCATGGCGGAACTCCTCGTGTGCGGCGGCTGACCGGTGTCAGCGCGACCCTTGGCTGGAGTGTAATCGACCTGCCCGGCGCATTAGAAGCGCAAAGCCCTGCGCGCTTGACCTGCCTCAAAGATAAGGCGAGAACAGCCAGGCGAAGGAGTCGCGCAGGCGTTCGGGCAGGGAGCGGCGGTTGATCTCCTGCAGAGTGACCACTCGCGAGAGCGCGCGTCTGCCCGCGAAGTAGGCGGCCAGCTCGGCATTCAATGCCGGACTGAACAGCTCCACGGCCAGCTCGTAATTCAGGCGCAGGCTGCGCGGGTCCATGTTGGCCGAGCCGATGAGCGCGTACTGCTCGTCGATCAGCAGCAGCTTGCTGTGCACGAAGGGCGGCGGCTGATAGTGAATCGTGATGTGGTTCTCCAGCACGTGGCGCAGGACATTGCGTGAGGCCCAGTGCGCCGGCTTGATGTTGTTGGTGCCCGGCAGCAGGATCTGCACGTCGACACCGCGCAGACGCGCCCCGATCAGGGCGCCGACCAGGTCGAGCGTCGGCAGGAAATAGGGCGTCATGATCCACACCCGCTGCTGCGCCGCGCTGATCACGCCGATCATCAGATCGTTGAGCCGATCCAGTGCCTTGTTCGGTCCGTCCAGCACCAGACGGCTCCACACTGGCGCATCCGGTCGTGCCGGATTGGTGTGGGTGAAGGGGCGCAGGTCACGGGTCTCCTGGCAATAGTGCCAGTCACGTCGGAAGGCCCATTCCAGTTCATCGACGATGCGCCCGCGCAGCCGGAAGTGAATGTCCAGCACGCGATGCGGGTTGTCCTCCCGTTGGGCCAGATGCCGATCCCCGATGTTGGCGCCGCCGGTGAAGGCGAAGTCGTTGTCGACGATGAGCAGTTTGCGGTGACTGCGCAGGTTCAGATTGAGCGCGGGCGGAATCAGCGTCAGCGGATTGAAGTAGGTGAAATCGAGGCCGTGGCGGCGCAGCTGCGGGCCGATGCGGCCGACGCTCAGACGCTCGCCCATGCCATCCACGATGATCTTCACTTCCACGCCTCGATCGCGGGCGGCGCGCAGGGCCGCGACGAACTGTTGTCCCGTGGTGTCCGTGTCGAAGAGATAGGTGCACAGCAGCACTTTGTGGCGGGCAGACGCAATGGCGTCGAGCATGCTCGGGTAGAGCGCCTCGCCATTCTCCAGCACCAGCACTTCGTCGCAGCAGGTCAGGCCCTTGCCCACGATGTTCTCGCCGACCAGCGACAGCGGGCGGAACGCGGTGCCCGCCGGGGTCTGTTCAGTGCCGGCAGTGTCCTTGGGCAGCTTGGTCACGTAGTGGCGCCTGGCCGTGGCGTTCACCCGGTTGATGCCGAAGATCAGGTAAAGCAGCGGCCCTGCCAGCGGCAGACTCATGCACACGCCGATCCAGCCAAAGGCGGCGCGCGAGTCGCGCTTGTTGAGCAGGGCGTGGCCGGCGGCCAGCAGCGAGATCGCCAGCAACAGGGGTGGCGCCAGCCAGAACAGGGCCGTGGTCAGGGTCATGGGCTCAGCTCCTGCGCGTGGCTGCGTGTTGCAACCGTGTCCGGTGTCTCCAGCAGCAGATCGGTGAGCAGCGCGCGGTGGTCCGAGAAATCCCGCCAGTGCTGCCTCGCGATGCAGCGGCAGTGACCGATGCGCAGACCGCGCACATAGATGCGGTCCATGGCCAGCAGCGGCATGAAGGCCGGATAGGTGCGGGCCGGGTGTCCCATGATGGCTTCGTGCACTTCCTCCACGCCGAGCGCGTCGATGAGCCGACGATGTCCGTGCAGGCGCCAGTCGTTGAAGTCACCGGCCAGGATCAGAGGCTCGTCGGGGCCCACGGTGCGTGTGATGTGCTCGATCAGATGCGCGATCTGCAATTGTCGTTCGCGCTCGAACAGTCCCAGATGCACACAGATCAGATGCAGCCCTCCCTCGATGGTGCCGTGCAGGAAGCCGCGCTGGGAGAAGCTCATGATCGAGGCGTCGATATTGTCCCAGCGCACGAAGGGCAGGGCGCTGAGGATGGCATTGCCATGATGGCCGTGCTGGTAGATCGCATTCTTGCCGTAGGCGTGGTGGGTCCACACTGTGTCCGCCAGATATTCCAGCTGCGTCTGGGAGGGCCAGGCACGCACTCGCTTCTGATGGCGCTCGTTGGCGCCGATCACTTCCTGCAGGAACACCACGCTCGCACCGCTTTCGCGCAGGCATTCGCGGATCTTGCTCAGCACCAGACGCTTGGGGCAGAGAGCGAAACCCTTGTGGATGTTCAGGCTGAGAACGCGCAGTTCGATCGAGGGCATCGTGCGCAGGCCTCAGCCCGCCTCCCGGAGCACGTGGCGAATCATGGAAAACTCTTGAATTTTCACTCTGTTGCGCAAGCTTACGGGCAGCGCGGGGCGAATTCCACCCCTTTCAGGCGCTGTGCTACCATGGCCGCCCTTGTCGTCGCCAGAGTGGGACCTCATCATGCCGGAACTCCTGGATGCCTATGTCTATGACGGCGCCCGCAGCGCCTTCGGACGCCACGGCGGGGCGCTCGCCGGCCTGCGGCCTGACGATCTGCTGGCGCAAGTGCTCGCGACGCTGATCGGCCGCAACGGCTTTCCGGGCGCGGCCTACGAAGACGTGATCATCGGCAACACCAACCAGGCCGGTGAGGACTGTCGCAATGTGGCGCGTTTCGCCGCCCTGCTCGCAGGCTTGCCGGCCAGCGTGGGCGGGCTGACGGTGAATCGGCTGTGCGGCTCCGGACTCGCCGCCGTGCTGGATGCCGCCCGCGCCGTGCGCTGCCGTGAAGGCGGTTTGTTCCTGGCGGGCGGCGTCGAGTCCATGAGTCGGGCACCGCTGATCCTCTCCCGGGCCACCACGGCTTTCGATCGCGGCCAGCAGCTGGTCGACAGTACCCTCGGCGCCCGTTTCACCTATCCTCGATTCGCGTCCGCCTTCGGCACCGACACCATGCCGCAGACGGCTGACAACATTGCCCGCGAACTGGGTATCTCCCGGGCGGACAGCGATGCCTACGCGGCGCTGTCGCAGGCCCGTTATGAGGCAGCGCGCCTGTCCGGTTTCATGGCCGGCGAGATCGTCGCCACCGAGGTGCCCCAGCCGCGTCGCCACCCCTCGCTGCAGGTGGTGCAGGATGAACACCCGCGCCCGGACACCAGCCTGCAGGCGCTGGAGCGTCTCACACCCCTGTTCGAGGGTGGTGTGGTCACGGCCGGCAATGCCTCGGGCATCAATGACGGCGCGGCGGCCCTGATCATCGGCAATCGTGCCATCGGCGAGGCCCATGGGGTGCGTCCGCGTGCCCGGCTGGTCGCCGGGGCCATCGCGGGACTGGAGCCACGCGTGATGGGCCTGGGGCCGGTGTATGCCGCGCGCAAGGTGCTGGCCCGCGCCAATCTGCAGCTCAGCGACATGGACGTGATCGAGATCAACGAGGCCTTTGCCACGCAGGTGCTGGGCTGTCTGCGTCAGCTCGGGCTGGACTTCGCCGACCCGCGCGTGAATCCGAACGGGGGTGCCATCGCTGTCGGTCATCCACTGGGAGCATCGGGGATTCGACTGGTGCTGACGGCGTTGCGCCAGCTCGAAAGAACCGGAGGGCATTTCGCTCTCGTGAGTCTGTGCATCGGTGCCGGCCAGGGCGTGGCCGTCATTCTTGAACGACTCAGCTGAAATCAGAAAGGCTCCATACGCGCATCAGAGGGGGCGTCATGTCCAGCGTGGTCCGTTATGAACTCATCGACAACATCGGCATCATCACCATCGACAATCCGCCGGTGAATGCCCTCTCCCAGGCCTTGCGCCAGGGTTTGCTGGACGTCGTCACCGCTGCGCAGAAGGATGCCAGCGAGGCGCTGGTGCTGCTGTGTGCCGGACGCACCTTCATTGCCGGTGCTGACATCACGGAGTTCGGCAAGCCGCCACAGTCGCCCTCCCTGCCTGAGGTGCTCGCAGTGCTGGAGAATTCGCGCAAGCTGATCGTGGCGGCCATGCACGGCACGGCGTTGGGTGGTGGTTTCGAGACGGCACTGGCCTGTCACTACCGTTGTGCGGTGCCGTCCGCGCGCGTCGGGCTGCCCGAAGTCAAGCTCGGCTTGCTGCCGGGGGCCGGCGGCACCCAGCGAGTGACGCGCCTGGCCGGCGTCAAGGCGGCGCTCGAGATCATCATCAATGGCAATCCGCTCAGCGCCGCCGAGGCGGCCGAACTCAATCTGCTCGACGAAGTGCTGCCGGACGAGAATCTGCGCGAAGGCGCCATCGCCTATGCCCGTGACCTCGTGGATTCAGGCGCCCTGCTCAAGCGGGTGCGGGACATCAGCATCGACCCGGGCGCGCTGGAGCCGGGCTTCTTCGCCAATTACCGCCTGCGCCTGGCCGAGCGTGCCCGTGGCCAGATTGCGCCGGATCGCATCGTCACGGCAGTGGAGGCGGCGGTGACCCTGCCGATGGAGCACGGGCTCATCCGCGAGCGTGACCTGTTTCTGGAATTGCTTCATTCGCCGCAGTCGCGTGCCATGAGGCACATTTTCTTCGCTGAACGCGAAGCCGCGAAGATCCGCGATCTGCCGGCGGACACGCCTTTGCGGGATATCCGGCACGTGGCCGTAGTGGGCGGCGGCACCATGGGCGGTGGCATCGCCATGTGCTTCGCCAATGCGGGAATTCCCGTGACCTTGCTGGAGATCAGCAGCGAGGCGCTGGAGCGCGGTCTGGGCATCGTCCGCAAGAACTATGCGACCTCGGTGCAGAAAGGCAGGATGAGCGAAGCCGAGATGCAGCAGCGCCTGCAGCTGATCACCGGGAGTGCCGACTATGCGGATCTGGCGCAGGTCGATCTGGTGATCGAAGCCGTGTTCGAGAATCCCGACATCAAGAAGGACGTGTTCCGCCGGCTCGATGCCGTCTGCAAGTCAGGCGCAATCCTGGCCAGCAACACCTCCTACCAGAACATCGACGAGATTGCCGCCGTGACCTCGCGGCCGCAAGACGTGCTGGGCATGCATTTCTTCAGCCCGGCCAATGTGATGAAGCTGCTGGAGGTGGTGCGCGGCGAGAAGACCTCGCATGAGGTGCTGGCCACCGCCATGCAGGTGGGGCGTCGCATCGGCAAGATCTGCGCGCTTTCCCGTGTGTGCTACGGTTTCATCGGTAACCGCATGTTGACGGGCTACGCGCGGCAGGCCCATATGCTGCTGCTCGACGGGGCCACGCCAGCGCAGGTCGATGGCGTGGCCGAGGACTTCGGCATGGCCATGGGGCCGCTGGCCGTGAGCGATCTGGCGGGACTGGACATCGGCTACAAGGCACGGCAGGCCCGCGAGGCCGCCGGCGAGGTGCTCGACCCGGCCACCCACTGCGTGGCCTCGGCGCTGGTGGAAATGGGGCGCCTCGGGCAGAAGGCAGGTGCAGGCTATTACCGCTATGACCCCCAGACCCGTGCCCGACAGAGCGATCCCCAGGTGGAGGCGCTCATTCGCGAGCATGCGGCCAGACTCGGCATTCCGCAGCGCGAGATCAGTCGTGAGGAAATTCTGGCCCGCTTGTTCTATCCGCTGATCAACGAAGGGGCGCGCATTCTCGAAGAGGGCATTGCGCAGCGTCCCGGTGACATCGACATCGTCTATGTCTACGGCTACGCCTTCCCCGCCGCGAAGGGCGGGCCGATGTTCCATGCCGATGAGATCGGCCTCAGCACGGTGTACGAGGGCATCCTGCGCTTCGGTCTGGAACTGGGCGAGACTTACTGGCAACCGGCGCCGCTGCTGGCGCAACTCGCCCGCAGCGGCAGCAGCTTCGCGCAGTGGGATGCCGCGCGGCGGGACTGAGCGGCGTCTGCCTCAGTGCTTCATTCGAGGGCGTCGTACAGCAGCTGCTTGCTCTTCAATTGCAGTTCGCGGGCATAGCGCAGATTGCGGTTCTGGATCATGCCGACGAAGACCAAGTCCTGCACCGGGTCGACCCAGAACCAGGTGCCCGCGATTCCCCACCACCAGTAGCTGCCGGCCGACATGCCGCCATTGCGCGCCGGGTCGGTGACGATGGCCACATCCAGGCCGAAGGCATTGCCCGGGTAGCCCGGAATCTCGTCAATGCCCTCTGGCAACTGGCTGGTGCGCATCAGCTCGACTGTCTCGGGCTGGAGGATGCGCACGCCGTCCAGCTCGCCGCCATTGGCCAGCATCTGGGCGAAGCGCAGGTAGTCGCGCGCGGTGCCGGTCAGGCCGCCGCCCCCCGAGAGGAACGGGCGCGGCTCGATGAACTCGCCGTTCTCCGGACTGCTCAGTCCATCCGGCCCCGAGGTGTACTCGCGGGAGAAACGGTGTGCGCGGTCGCGGCCCACATGGAAGCGCGTGTCCACCATGCCCAGCGGGTCGAACAGGCGCTGCTGCAGAAATTCGTCGAAGCCCATGCCGGAGAGCTTCTCCACCAGATAGCCCTGCACGTCCACCGACACGCTGTAGTGCCAGGCGCTGCCAGGCTGCTGCCGCAGCGGAATCTGCGCCAGTTTGTCGATCATGTCCTGCAGCGTGCCATTGGCGTCAAGCACGTTCATCTCGCCATAGAGGGTGTCGACTCGAGAGCGCGAGAACGCGCCGTAGGTGAGCCCCCCGGTGTGGCTCAGCAGTTCACGCATCGTCATCTTGTGCTGCGGCAGTTCGGCCATGGGAATGCCATTGGGCGCATCGTCGGCGGCCACCACCAGGTTGGTGAATTCTGGAATATAGGTTTCCACCGGGTCATCCAGCGCGAACTTGCCTTCTTCGTAGAGCATCATCATGGCGACGCCGGTGATGGGCTTGGTCATCGAGAAGATGCGGAAGATCGTGTCCTCGGCCAGCGGCACCTGGTTCTCCAGATCCTGCCAGCCGTAGGTGTCGGCGTGCACCAGACGGCCGTGACGCGCCACCATGCTCACGATGCCGGCGAGTTGCCCGGCGTCGACTTCGGCACGCAGCGCGGCCTGCAGGGCGGCAAGTCCCTCCGGGCGCAGGCCGACTTCGGCGGCGCTGGCAGGGGCAAGATTGCGTTCGCCAGTCTGGGCCAGTGCCGCGCCGGTGAGCGTGGTGGAGAGAACGAGCAGCAAGGCCAGCCAGGCATTGCGCAGGTGAAGCTGAAAGGTGTGCATGAGGCCCCCTGGAGGCGGACTGGCACCGTGCCAGCCGGGTGGGGGCATGGAAGCACACGGCCTTCAGGAACTCAATTGCACAGGCGCTGGACAGCGCTGGCGGGGAGGCAGCCGGCCGGGGCTGGGGAGGATTCAGTGCTGGGAGGTGGAGCGGGAGAGGGAGTCGGCGAAGAGAGAAGGAATGCCCGTCCGGCCGCGGGCGTTCGAAGGCGTGAGCAGGGGCTCAGGCGTGCTGGCAACTGCAGTCGAAGGCGAGCGACCAGGTCAACGTGGCGATATGCCAGATCTGCCGCAGCACACGGCCAGGTCTGGAATGGCACAACAAGCGGACGATTCTGTGCAGCATGATCCTCTCTCCTGCGAGTCTGGAGAGTCGGGCTGGCTGCCTTGTCGGTGCGCTGGCACCGGCTGCAGTGGCTGGCTGGACTCG
>JACCDP010955101.1_pt1 | contig 19120 bp, 23 predicted proteins | sample 7445841 | NCBI WGS metagenome assembly JACCDP01 (sample SAMN15323441, study PRJNA562643) | freshwater metagenome | isolation source: river surface water | place: USA:Blue River Watershed | collected 2017-08-17
TCCGATAAATAACAAAAAGAACTAAATTAAAATGGTTAAGTCATTTCAAAACTACTTTGGTCTAAATGAAGATGCCTCAGCAGATTTAGTTGCTCTAAATCAACAAGAAGCAACTGCAATGCAAAAGGTATTAACTGCACAAAAGGAGCTTGATGCAATCAAATTAAAGATTGCCGAAGTTACTAAGGTTAAAACCGAAGAGGACAAAAAGAAAGCAGAAGCTGCTAAACTTGCTGCAGCACAGGCACCAATTGCCTAATTAAAATAACGCAAATCGCGTGACTAGACAAGAATTAATATCAGATATTATCGATGAAGTAACGTTTTCGGGATCCCTTCCATATCAGCTTCCAACTAAAGAGGTAGAAAGGGTTATAAAAAATGCCGAAGTTTTTTTCTATGATAATTGGCAGTATGCTCTAGATAAAGCGTATTTGCAAATTCCTATTGAGGTATTTAGTGCTACACAATTTAAAGAAAGTCGCACAATTACCCTACCAGATTGTGTACAATTTGTGCATAAAGCAGTTGAACCAACTGGAGCATCAGTATTCTCAACAATTGATAGAGACTTTGGCGAAAACAAATTTGTTGGAGCTGAAATGTATTTAACTCCATTTGTTGGAGAATCCCTAATGTATAGAACAGTAATGTTTTCATTTTTAGATCTAACTAGAGCCTTTCTATTAGATACAATTGCATATGACTATAATAAAAACACTAAACAATTAACAGTTCTTGGTAGAACTCCAAAAAGAGGTGCAGTCTTAGAAGTTGCTAAAAAGATTGATCCATCTAATCTTTATGAAGATGAAATGTTTCAAAGATATTGCAGAGCAAAATCTAAGCAAAGACTTGGTGAAATGATTACAACATTTGATTATGTTTTACCTGGAGATGTTAAAATAAATTACGCCAACCTAGTAACAAAAGCTGATACCGAAATGACAGCAGTTTTAGAAGCAATCAAAGGAGAAAACTCTGCTGGTTGGATGTATACAATGAGATTCTAATATGCCTATAGATTTTTACATAAAGAGTATAGACGAACCAAATTATAATGAAGAGACTATATTTGAATCAGAAGATTTAGCTCTAATTATAGCACAAATTAAAATGGTTCTATTAACTAAGAATAATTCAGTTCTTGGAGAAAATCGATTTGGAATAGACGAAGAATCTTACCTATTTGATTTTAGTGATAGTTTTAGTACTACTAAAATCTATGATGATATTGTTTCTCAAATAAAATTATATTGTACTCTACTTCAAAACAGAGACTGGAACGTAGAGGTCCTAAAAGTTAATGACGGAATTGATCAATATAGAGATGCAATTCACGTCATTATATCTATTGACAAATCTATTCGATTTGTTATTGCTTATCAATAAACTATAGAGTTCCTGGAGTTCCTACTTCAGATGCTGTTTCTTTACCAGCCGCGGCCTCTCCGCCACCTCCACCTTCTGGGGCAGCACCTGCTTCAGGAGCAGTACCGGCTGCAGCAGCTTCGCCAGCTTCACCTTCTCCAGTTGGAGTTTGGTTCATATAGTCTTTGTTTTTCTGAAGATCTTCATCGCTCATTCTTAAATACTCTTTAACTAAGTATTCAGTAGAGAAATATGGTTTACCTTCATCGTCAACCACTCCTTTAAGAGCATTAAGTGTAGCAAGACGCTTGTTAAGTAGATCCTGTTGCTTAATTTCTTCAAATACGTTATCATCATGCCAATTAATACCAACCGCATTTTTAAAACGATAATCATCTTTTAAGTCTTTAAAATCAAGACACATTTGAAGATATAATGGCTTAGTTAATAATTCTTTAAATGCTGAACGAAGGCGGGTTATAAACTTATTATAGCGAATCTCTTCTCTACGAATACCTTCAGCATTCATTGTATATTGACCTGCGCCATTTGCTGAATCCCATCTTGAATAAGGAATCTTAGAGTCCATTTTCAACTTCTCTTTAAAATAGTTAAGAAGTTCAGAACCTGACATATTTGGACCAGCATATTCCAATGGAGCAATTTCAATTGCTTGGTTTTGGTCATTAACTGGTAAAATGTAGTTCTTATAGAATAATAGATTAGGACGGCCGTCTACTTGAATTTCTCCAGTATTAGTATCAAAGAAAATATCCTCTTTTAATTGGTTTGCGAATTCTCTAACATCTTCTTTTGCTTTATTTAGAGACTTACTTCCAATAGGCACTTTAGTTGTTAAACGAATTGGCGCATTCATTGTATGCCAAATAACTTTAGAGTGTTCAATAACACGCATTAGGTTAAATGATCTAACCATTCTTTCTACAAACGAAATACGCTTTGTTCTAAAATGGTTTGAATAGGACAAGTATAGAACCTGTGAATCGGTAAGGGTTCTTACTTTAGATTCGCCTGGAACTTTTTGAGCCCATTCTAAAAAGATCTTTCCAAGAGCGTCCTTTTTAATTTGTGGATATAGAGTAGACGGATCAATTTCTTTAAATCCAATAATTTCCTTTGGATTTTGCAAATCATCATATAGAATTTCAAAAGCTAAGTGACCTTCAATTAACCATTGATAGAAGTATTGCCATGCAGAAATTCCCTCATTGAAACCCCAAGCATTATAAATTTTCTCAAAGTTTTCATTGTATTTTTCAATAACCTTTTCCTGGTATTTAAGGCGTTGCTCTTTGTTTTTACCTTTATAGAGCATTTCACCAACTAGGTCGTTTGGATATGCAAATCGATTGTCTTCATCAAATACAATAACGTCATCTGTAATAGATTCAATTACAAATTCAATTTCACCATTTGATGCAAGGTCTCTAAGGCGTTCGCGCTTTGTTGCATAATCCAATTGGAAAAATGCAATAGCTTTAGTTCTAAGAGCAGAGGTGGTATCTGAAATAGCCATAGTTGCTCTTGCTAAAGAGTCAGTTTGACCTCCAGGTAAAGCACTTCCTCGAGCTTGCATTAATTGACTTTCAATAAAACCTATTGATTGTGAGTTCTTAATTAAAAGATCCTCGTACTTCATACCAACTCGGCTTAAATCTGATAGTCTTGATTTAAGTCCTCCTAAGCCGATATTGTCTAGAAATCCTGCCATAATTATGCGTTAAATTGTGATATTACTGATTCCATGCTTAATGATCGTGTCTGAATACCGTCGAAAATATTGGTTTGAGCAACTCTGGGTACCAGATGAAAGGGAATAAGCGTTGGGTTTGTAATATTTGCTTTTTGATATTTATTTACTGCGTAACGAATGTTAAATCTACCTCCGCTCGCATTTTGAAAAAGGTCAGCTAGGGTAAATGGATTTGCATTAAATCCCATTAGTGGAGCATATTCTGGAAGCTGGTATAGCTTACGTGAGTCCCCAATGAATTGACCTTTATCATCATATGATTTACTTATGATATTGTTAAGTGTTTGCCAGAGTATGTTCAGAATGATCTGGGTAGCCCCAATTGGCATTATTTTAAGATTTAATATAGTAACAGAGTCAATATTATTTGATAAACAAATTCCTATTGGACGCTGATCATAGTAAGGTCTTTTAATTTGATATTTAGCCATTTCCTTTGCATCAAGATATTGATCAGCAGTTGGAATTTGTGAATCGTCTACCGGTTGAGCAAAAAATGTATAAACATGCCCTGGAATAAAAATAGATTCAGGTAAAGGCTGAAGGTCACTAAAAAATGGATCTTCTAATCTTTCACCTTTATTTCTAAAGTCTTCTATTTGTGCACTAAATGTTGGCTTGATCATCTTTATATTTTACAAACTTTTGAATAAGAAGTTTTCGGTAATAATACCAAACTTAATTCCCTTTTGCGCCGCATAGTCCCTGGCGGCCTCAAATTTAGCCTGGTTCATAATAAACTGCTTTGCAGCATAGACATAGCTTGCAGTTTGTTTATCAGTCATTCGCTTTGGTTTGGTTGGAGGTGAAACATATTTGTTTGGTTTAATTTCAATTAACCAGTTTTCTTCAGTTCCATTTGCTCCTGCCAATTTAACAAAAAAGTCAATATAGTAAATATGTCCCCGCTTATCCATTGGATTATAGTATGGAATACCAAATGGTTCGGATGAATACTTAAGAACGGATGGGCTTGAATCTAACCATTTTAGAAACTTATATTCCCAGCTAGATCGATAGATAATTTGACTTGGATCGCCCATATAGCGATCTGGGTTTTGTGGTCTAAAATATCCTTGCTTAACAGATCCACCAACTCTCGGTTTAAGAAATGTTTTGATATTTTTCTTTTGATTAGGATCCTTCATATAATATTTATAGATAAACGATATCGTATACTGAATTGCTAAAGTGCTTACCTATTAAGTCCTGAAATTGAGAAATTGTAAGTGAAGGGTCCTGTTTATTTAAGAAAAGAAATAAGTCGTTAATATCTTTAATTTTCGACAATTTAATAATTTGAGTTGGAAATTTTTTCTTTAACTCTTCCATTAAACTATTCCATAGAAATACTGAATAACCATCTTTAATAAAGGCTAACATTGAATCTTTACCTGCTTTATCTCGGTCAAATATAATTTTAATATCAACTGCACCCATTGCTTTTAGAATAGATTTAGCCTTGGAAACCCCAGAGGTTGCTAAACCATTTTTTAAAAACATTGAGTCAATTTGACCTTCAGTTACCATTAAGGGTTGAGTAAAGTCTACATTTAAGATATTAAAATAGTTATTAAGATAATTTGCATCATCAATAATTTCTGGAGTATCTTTATTTGTAAAGATTTTAGAAACTTCGTTATAGGATTTAATTAAGTATTTTCGATCAGTGAATGGATCTAAACTTCTTGTTGCAAGGCCTAAGATTTTACCAGAACGGTGATCAAAATTAAAAATATAGACTTTATTATCCATTGCGTCTGCATACATAATATCACCAAAATTTTTGACTTTAGTTAGCCCTCTAGATTGAGCAAACTTAAATGCAGCAGAATTTTCCGAGATTTGATCCAGTCGCCTTAGTGAAAAACGGTTAATTACATCGGTAATTGAAACCATTCCCTTACGATTTGAGGTTAAAAATCGAACAAGGTGGTTTTCAGTTGTTTTCTTGTAGTTTACCTCAAGGTCTTTTTCTTCTAGAAATAGAGAAGAGATAATTCCATATTGATTACTTAGACTGGCTACAAATTCAGCAAGACTCATCCATGCCATGCAACCATCGTTGAAACACTTATAGGTTTTAGTTTCCATATAGAGGTGACCTCTTTTTTTGGAAGCTTTAACTTTAGAGTCTCCACAAAATGGACAAGCGAAATTTAATTTATCATCGCTCTCTTCAATAGTCTGCTTATCATGAATGCCAGGAAACCTGGCGCTCAAGACACTCTTTACAAACTTTGAAACCTCATTTATTTCCATCTAGATTAATCTTCTACTTCTTCAAGCTCGTCTTCTTCGACAACAACTGCTTTAGAAGCTTTCTTTTTCTTAATTTTATCAATGTATTTAGTAAGTTCAGCTTCAGGTACAACCACCGTATTTAAACCATATCGAGATACAATACTTAGATATTGTGGCATTAATTGAGGAGGAACTGCTAATTCTGGATTTGCAATAAACTCTTGTAGTGATTCTGGAACTGGAGAACTTTCAAATGTTTCAGAATCTACAATATGAATAGGAAAATCTTGAATTTCTTGACCCTTTTTAGGTTTATGTTTAACTACTTCAATTGCACGACGTAATTGTGGATTAATTTGTGGTAATCCCATTGCAAGTAATAGTTTATTTAAAGGTTCACAAATTAGGCGAAAGAATTGTTGATCTTTATCCATTGGAATTGCAAATTCAGTTGGATAAACTCCAGGCGAAAATGCAAAAATATCGAAATCGTATTGGTTTTGAGCTGCATAGTAGAACTTAACTTTACCACTAATTACTCGATTATATTTTTTATTACCAGTTTCTTTTAGGAGAAAATTATGATATGCGGCAGCTCGAGTATAGATTGGAACACCTTTATCTAAACGCAAAGGCGATTCACTCTTAACGTATTTGTCATAGGTGCGAACAGAGAATGAAAAGCAAACATCATCAGGGGAAAGAGTTTCCATTTCAGCTCGTAACTCTTGTAATTTAGGAATAAGCTCGCCTTCAAGATCTAAATTATAACCACGGTCTAGAAAGAAATCATATAATTTTTCAAGATGAGCTCTTGCCCAGATTGGATAGGACGATTGAACTTTTTCAAGACCTTTTACGATTTGACTTTCTTTTTCAGCTAATTCTTCAGCTGGATTATCTTCATAGCTTACCTTAAGTACGTATTTCTTTTTAGCACACCAAATTGCAGCTCGTGAAAGATTTTCCATTTCAAATTCTTGACGATTGTCAGTATTAAATGCAGTTGCATATTTTTGAAAGGCTGCTCTAAAATAACCGCTTAACCTTTCACGATTAATTGCTAAGCAAAACTTAAGAGCTTCTGTATCAGTTAAAGAAAAACCTTCAATTGATTTAATTGCTGGGTGAAAACTAACATAACATGAATCGGTGTCAGTATAAATTGCAGCATCTTCTTTAACTTGATTAATTTTTAAGTTGGATATTCCAAGCTTTTCATGTAATTCAGTGTCTAGATGCCATTTTTCTGTAAAATAGTGGTTTACGGCCTTAATTGAAAATTTAATAAGGTCTTGGCCTTGAAGTGTGATCGACTGAGCAATGTCAGTATCGTGAAAATAAAAATATTTGTTACCGAAGGCTCCATAAAACGAGTTAATCAAGATTTTTAGAGCGTTTTGCTCAAGATTAAGACGTTTAATCTCTTTGTCTAATTGTTCTTTTGTTTGCATACGTAAGTGTTTTACTCAGTTGGTGTTCTTAGTTTAACCTACTAGTATAATACTAATAAATAATAAAAATTAGCATGGCATTGGTAGCACAAGACCGAACCTTATCAAAAGTTTACGCAAATTATCCATTTTTGCGAAATTTTCCATTCCAGGACTTTCAAATTGAGGCCGAGGAGATAAAAAGGCCACAATCTGAAGATGGGGAGTTTGCTTCGGCGCCTTCTTCTATCACAAATCCTTTCGTTATTAACTTTGTCTATACTAGAGAAAAACAAAAGACTGCAATTTCAGTTTTTGACAGAGAATTGGACTGGCTTAGTGCAAGAGCAGAGTTAATTACTAAACTGGACGACATTGTTCATATTATAAATGAAGCCCTGCCATCTGGAGATATTATTAAGAAGAGGGATGCAGTACTTGTGGTCGAACACTGGCTTAAAAGAATTGCAGACGATCGTGCCACCCTAAATTATAGTACTTTTAATGATATTTTGATGCGTCTGATTGGCGTAACACAGCTCAAGGAGACTGTCCAATTGATAAATAACATTAATAAATTATCTTCTGGTGCAAATGTAATAAAAATGGATAAAAAGCAATACGATATTATTATGACGTATTACGATTTCCAAATGATTTATTGCAAATTAGTGCTTGGGATAATTATTGCAGCAAAAATATCTCTTTAACATGTCGCAAATCGACCAGTTTTTAAATTACCTGTCCGCAATTAATGAATCGACAATTCAACTAACTAAACAGGACTATCAAAAAATTTGTGCGATTAGAGACAAGGTTACAGAATTGGCAGTTAAGGTGTCTCAGGGTCAAACTACACAAATTAAATCTACTCCAGTTAAGGAAAAAACCAAAACCCTAGCTTATCAAGCAGTTAACGAGTCAGTTGTCCTTTTATTTGAGGAATTTATACATAAGGGTGGAGAAAGAGATACACTAGGTGAATTAAACGAGATGACGCTAGGTCAACTTGAAAGAATTTCAGATTATGCTAATATGATTAGAGCAAGAATGGAGAAAGGAGAGCAGCTTGAATCTTGGATGTATTCGCAATTAACAATTTCATTGGAAAACTTAAATTCAGTGCATGATGCAATGGATGGAAATGACGGTCGAATTGAATAATATGAAGCACCTTAAACTATTTGAAAATTTTAGCAGAGAGTACTTAAAAACTAATAATAATTCGCTAGTTGCATTGTATGCAGATAAACTTGGAGATTTTTGGTTGGAAAAAGAATTACTTGAAAAACTAGAACAGTTTGAAGTAAGAGTAGATTCTCTTTTTTCAGATAGCTGGAATCTAAATAGAGGTCGTCGTCACTACAATGGAGACTACTTTGCTCTAAACGTAAAAGTTTACAATTATCCAGATGAAGATGAAGTTCAGGCAAAGGTTGGTGTTGAACTTGATGAAGAACGACTTTCTGATATTTGGTATAGATGGTTGCAAGATCAAGCCGAAATGTTTCAAGAAGATATTGAACAGTCCTATGATTGGGTCGGTCATGTTGGTTGGGGCGGAAATAGTGGCGGATGGTTACACCTTTCACCAGATAATGGAGCAGATCGATTATTAGAATATGCTGAAGAAACTATTCAAATGTATTTAGATACTAAAGAATGGTATGAAGAAGATGTTATTGCTGATGTAGCAAAGGCAATCAATAGTCCTCAATGGAAACGCCTTTCTGAACTTGGTTTAGTTGAAGATGAAGACGCAGTAAAAGAAATTACTGATAAATTAACTGAAGCAATTAATTGGTTTAAAGCTGAACTTGCCAAACTTGATCAAATTGAAGAAGATCTTAAAGCCATTCAGCGTCAACATAGATCATTTGAACAAAATGCAAAGAAGTATTTTCTAGAGTTTTTAGAAGAAGAGATTGCAGATGGTCATTTAGGTTAACCCTTAATAAACTTACTTAAATCATAATTGTGCTTAGACACAATCCATTTTTCCTTTTCATAAATTTTCTCACGAACCTTACCGTGTTTTACAATATAACCATTTAGATCGTCAATTAGATCATAGATTGTTACTTTGCTTTTTCCGGCTAACTTACGCATTCCACGACCTACTGCTTGGCGAATAGTAATTTCAGATTTATAACTTTCTGCAAAAATAATGCTCTGCACATTTTTTAAGTCAATGCCGGTTGCAAAGGTTGCATAACTTGCAACTAGGGTTACATTAGAGCCTGCCTCCATTGCATCTTTGTATTCAGCTCGGTCATCACCGCTTACTTCACCATCAATATAGAATGAATTTGGATTCCATTCAGAAATCTTTTCTTTAATTCGCTGACCGTATTTGTCCTTTACGTTAATAAAGAGGATTAAGGTATTTCCGCCAAGCTTTTGAACTAGTGATGAAATAAAATCTACACGAGGTTCGTATGAAATAATAAAGTCCTTTTCCATCTGAAACATGTTTTTACCATAATCTTCAATACGATGGAACTGACTTTTACCATGCTCCTGCATGTATTTGTAGTTTTGAATAAAAGGTTCGTTTTCTGGATATTTTAGGGAAAGTATTTTAATAAACACATCTGGTGAGTGTTTATTTTCAATTAAGAAACTAGATTTAAGAGTCATACTTAGAGGACCAATGTATTCTTGGATTTTATAAAAATCAGAAAAATCTTCATCGACTTGAATTGTACCAGAAAGCCCTAACTTATATTCAACATTGGTTGAAGCTAGGAGAATATCTTTGATAGTATCACCTCTTGAAGTATGACACTCATCTACACAAAGTACAGTAAATTTCTTAAAAAAGTCTCCATCGCGTTTAGCTAAACTTTGATAGGTTGAGATAACCAGATCAGCTTCTTCAAACTTCTTATCAGAATATTTGTTCTTACCCCCAACTTCCAAAATATTCCAGTTAATTAGACCGGTGTGGTAGTCTTTTACAAATTTTTCTGCAGTCTGGCCAACTAGTGAAATATTAGGAACCACAATAAGGGCTTTTTTATCTTTGCCATTAATAATTCCTTTACGTTTAAGAAAACTTAGATATAAAAATAGGATTAGGGTTTTACCGGCAGAGGTTGCCAACTCTTGTGCGCTAAACTTAAATTTAAGAGCACGGTATGCGGCTTCCATTTGGTAATCATATGGAGTAAGATCAACTCCATCTAATAGAACACTTGCAAATTTTTCAAGTTGGTCCTTTGTAAACTCAAGATTAAGTAGAGAATCAAGACCCTCTAATTCAATCTCATGCCCATAAATCTGGCTAAATTGTTTAATTTGATACCACAGACCAACACCAATTCGGTTTTCTCGATCTATAAACTTATCATAGCCATCCCAAAGACGGCGCTGAAATAGTGGACTAAAGTGATAGCCCTTGGCTCTTTTCTTAAAGAAGTTTTTAAGATCAACTAACTCTTTTTTAAGATCGTTATGAATTAATTGAAAATATCTTTTATCTTGTGTTAATTTAAACTTTAGCAAACTCAATTGGATGTTTTTACACACCCAGCATCTTTTCGATATCAAGTCTAGTTTTAATTCCGAAAAGAGCGGCATCTACTGTCTTGATTGTGTCCTGATAAAATTGAGTTTGGCTTTCGATTTGTTCGATTGTTTCTTTGATGTTAGAAGTTTTGCCGTCGACAATAGTAGTCTTTTCGTTAGAATTGTATCTTAGCTGGGATGTTCTGGAGACTGCTTCCCATTCGTCTCCTTTTTGTTCTCTATATTTCTTTTTATAGCGATTGTAATGTTCAATTAGCGTATGGTTTTCTTCAAGAAGGCGCTGTCTTAAACTCAAGAAATAAACTTGAGCATCGGCTAGTCTTTTAATATTGTTCATGTAGCCGATTCCCTCCTGTACTTCTTCAGACACAGCTTTACGCTTTGCTGAAAAAACATCAGATAGACTCTTTTTAACTTCTTGTGCGGGTTGTTCGAATTCCATACCTTCTTTTACTTGGTACTGGACCTAAGGTTTAGACAAAAGTGTAACAAGTACTCTCAACTTTAAAGTAATAGCTTTCAAATTCTTTAGGATCTAGTGTTGTGTAAATGTCAGTTCCTATTGAATGATGTTCACCATTTTTATAATATGAACTGATTTGACCTGCATAGATACAAATAATAGAATCAATGTGGTACTGTTTTAAACTACCCAACATCATTTGTTTAAAGTCTGAATCAGGCACCTCAGATCCAACATTTGTCACAAAAATACTTGGGTATATTATTGGATAGCCACCCATGTGATGATTTGCCGCAAAAGTTTGGCGAACATATGGAAGTGCTGCAAATTTAGATAAATCTGTTAAGAATTGGCGATAAATCTTTGGGTTACTGAAAGTAAAGATGGCAAAGGGCTGCTTTCTCTGGATAGTTTCTCTAACCAGATTAACCCTATTACCTTCATACTCACCTTTTATAAACTCTAAGTTCAATTTTAGTATAATAATATTTCAAAGTTATTTATTTCATATGGAGCAAGTTTTAAACGTAGTTGATTTTGATGAAACCTTATTTAGGGTTCCGGCCTTTACCCATGCAGGTACAGAATTTAAAAAACCATACGAATGGTTTGATAACCCAAAATCACTAAATACTAATTTGTATAGGCTACAGTTAATCGAAAGCGTTTTTAATAGACTTGATAAGAACCATACTACTATTATTTTAAGTCATCGAGTTGAGGCTACTAGAAAAGCAATGTCTGCCGTTTTAGATAAGTTTGGAATTACCAAAACATTTGATGAAATTATTCTATGTGAAAGAAATACAGATAAACCTCAAATGTTACTTGAATATTTAGATAAGGTTGGACCTAATTTTGATACAATCCGAATATTCGAAGACTCACTTGTTCAAATAGACAAATATGTTAATAATCCCTATTTAAGTAAGATCACCAATTCTATTGAATATTGGTTTGTTGATAAGACTGAATTGCTCCAACTTGATGGAAATGTTGGTATATTAACAAGAGAAAGAATACAACTTAAATACTCATGATAATCTTTATTGAAGGCACGCGTCACTCTGGCAAAACCTATTTGCTAAATCAATTAATTAAGAAACACGGTGCTGAATTAAATCTATTTTATTATAAATTTTACCTCGCTGATGAATATTCAGCAATTGTTAAAGATTGGGATAAGTCCGATTCAGGCATTCACTATTTTAGCATGGGTAATATTATGACAATTTTAGATCTACATGAGCATTTTCCAGAAAAGATTTTTGTTTTTGACCGAGCTCATATTACTGCTGCTACTTGGGCAACCATTTGGAATCGAATAGAATTTAATCAAGCCCAATCTGAATTATACAGTTTAATTAAACGTCCAGGCTATCAAAACTGCAAGACTATTATGATTGATGCACCAGATGAATTTAAACAGGATCAGGCCCGTAAAAAAGACCTATGGGATGGTCTTGTTTCAGCTAATGAAGAAAAACGTCTTATGTTAAATTTGATCCAAGATGCTCCATTTAGATTTAAAGATGCCCGAGATGGTAACTCATTTGATCAATTTACAAATAATTTTACAGCAGAGTCAGTTGATGAGTTCTGTGATCTAATACAAAAACTAGTTCGGGATAAATAATCAGAAATAGGCAACTATAAAATGACAAAACGCATTATTGGAGACTTTAATCAGTTCCTAAACGAAGCAGAAGAATCAGCACCACTTAAAGGATTACCTTTCCAGGAGCTTATGGATCAATTGGTTAAATTAACCGATCTTACATCAGATAGCCTAAGCATTGGAACTCCAGCTGACATCTATGGTCACTCAACTTCATACAAGACAGACCTTTCTGAAGTTCAAGCTAGACTAGCAGATGTTGACCGTTACTATACAACAAAAATGAAACAGGAAGTTCGTTTCTATTGCTGGAATCTTAATTGGAAGGATTATTCATCTGGTAGAGAATTAGAAAAGAAATTACCTGAAGGAACTATCCAGGCATATCAAAATATTGATTTAGGCAAACTTATCACCTATTTTGAAGAGAACCCAGAAGATGCAGGTTTATTAAAAGGAATTAACCTTAGCGTTTCTTCAAAGGCTGGACAAGAATTTGCAAAGGATATGGGTGCTGGAAAATACGGATCTTTAGACTAATAACAATTTAAATTTTATGGCAGGATTAAACCACTTAAAAGACATTTACGAAAAGAAGGGTAAAGAATTTTTAGAAGCTCTTCTTAATAAAGAAGTTATCGTTAACGAAAAAATGGATGGTGCATTTTTTGGTGCACAAAGAAACTGTGGAAATTCAGAGGAACCATTTGACTTTTTTAAACGTAATACTAAACTTACAGGTGTTGATCGTGTCCTAAGTTCATACTACAATCCAGCTCTTAAACATTTCGATGAGCTATCTCCAGAAGTAATTGAAAAACTTCCATGTAATTATCACTTTGGGATGGAGTATTTTAGTTCTCCAACTGCTCAGTCTATTCAATACGATAGACTACCTAAAAACCACCTAATCTTAAGTTACATTCACATATTGGATGAGGCTGGTGAACAAGCTGAAACTATTCAAGATAAAGCAGATTTGGACAAGTGGGCAGACGTTTTAGATATTGAACGTCCGCCAATTATTTTTCAAGGAAAACTAACAGATGACCAAAAAGAGAAAATTTTAGATTTTGTCTATACTCCACTTGATGAATTGGTTGGAAAATTCAAAACTGCATCATTTACCAAATACATTATTAATGTTTTAAATCCTGAACTTAAAACTTCCTTTTTAAGAGATACCGCAGATAAAGATATTGAAGGAATCGTATTTAGATTCTATGAGCCAGGAGGAGAAGATTCAGTATTTTTAGCAAAATTAGTGGATCCGGCTTTCCAAGCAAGAGCAAAAGAAAAGGCTCAAGCTAGAGTAGAAGCTCCAAAAACTGACGATTATATTTGGATCATGACTGCAGATTTAATGAACTTCATTGAATCCTATTCGCAAGCAGATCTTGATGCGATTAAACCAAATGGTACTACATTTGAAAGACGTTATATTCAAATTATAAACGCAATATTCAAAGATTTTGTTCAAGAGCATGGAAGCAAATATCGTGGATTAGAAATAACAACTCCAGAGTTTTTAAATAAGCCAGAATTTGACGTTAACCGTTCATTGATTAATGATGATATGGTAATTAGACTAATCGATTCTGATAAAACTCTCAAGGAACTATATAGAGTTTTCCTAAATACTTTTAGAAAGAAAAATATTAGAGTTAGCTCAACATTTTTTAATAAAACTATGAAAGAAACTCTAAAGTCTCAAATTGCTAAAGTTCAACTTGCAGCAGAAGACAAACTAAACGAAGCATTTTTCCCTACTTTTAATCAATTTTTTGGAACAGATGAGGATGCAACTGACTTTTTTAGTCAGTTTCAAGCTGACCAAAATAAAAAAAAAGATATTGAAGTAGTTGTCTATCTAGACAAATTCCAACCCTTAAGTAAAGAGCACGAAAAAGTTGCAGCTAATATTAAAGGCAAGTATGATGTTCCGTGTATAATGGTTGCATACCACCCCGGTAAAAGAAGTGCAGCTTTTCCAATGGCACCAGAAACAGTTAAATCTTCAATCGATCGCTTAGCTAAAGCTTCTGACTATGTAGTCGGTGGAGGTACTACCGATTCAATTGGTATTGATGAATTAATTAAGTCAATTGGTCAAGGTTACTCAATTAAAGCAATTGCAACTAATTCGGAGTTTGTTCCAGATTTAGTAATTGATCTTAACCGAATTAATAAAAAAGCGCCGTACGCAAAAATTCCATCTCAACTTAGAGTAGTAGAAGTTCCTAAAATTGAATTAGAGGGGGACCTTATTAATTCAGTTAAAAATCAAGATTTTGTTCAATACAAAAATCTAACTAGTAAGCCTCTACATTCAGAATTTTATAATATGACAAAAGAGATTGAAGAGTCCCTTTTAACTGAGTCTATTTCGGCTGCAGATCTTGATAAAAGAAAAACTGCCCTTCTTGATTTAATTATTGATGCACCTTATAATGAGGCTCTTTATAAAAAGATTGAAAAACTTTTAAAAAGAACCCATAATGATTTAACTAAGGACCTATTAGAAATTCTTAGCAAAACTAAGGGTTATAAAGATTTAGCAAAAACTATTGTTTCAATTGCTGATGATTTAGATCAAGATGATGAGCTACTTGCTTATCTAGAAAATCCAACGATTACATTTGAGGACATTGTAAAAACCCCAAATGGTAATCTAAAAACCTTATTTAATACAACTGGTCTTAGTACAGAATTGTACGATCAATTATTCAATTTAATTGGTTCAGTCGGCAGCGTAAATATCGGTCGTGGAGAAATATTAATGTCAATCCTAGTTAAAGATGCAGTAAATGCAGATAATAAAACCAAAGGAGACATTAAAGTTGGTTCAGATTCTATTGAAATTAAGTCAAGCGGAGACAATTTTAGATTAACTGGTCAAAGCGGAACGGGCATGGGAGCCGATGCTGGAAACTATATTAGAAAAGGCCTATCTGATCTATTTACAGAGGCTAACCAAGAGATTCCAGAATATTTTGAAAATTCTACTGCATTTGCGCCAACTGCTGCAGCTAATCCAAGAAAAGAATATTTTAGTCAAGGTATAACTGCTGCCACTCAAGTATCAAATAAGGCAGACGTAGTTGAGATCCTGGCAACAGGTTTTAATTTAATTTATAAGAATTATAAACAAGAGCTTGTTTCAGTTTTTAATACTGCCATTGCCGAAGACGGAGCATTTAATAATAAGGCTTATCTAGATGGCGTGCTAAAGATTGAATTTGACAGATATTTACAAGATGGAACCTATTTCATGGCAGTAAATAAGCATACGGGAGACTATGTCTTAATCAATGGAAAAATTACAGATGACCAACTTAAATACTTTAAAGTTGAACAAGCTAATAATATTAGGCCAAAATCAACTTCATCTGATTCTTTACTAGGAATTGATATTAATATGGAGTCCATCTCCACAACTCCACAAGAATAAGTCTCGACTCGCTCGAATAAATATCTTAAAAGGGCGAAACTTGTGAATTCTTCTCAGAAAAATTATAAAGATTATATCCAGGGTAAAGCTAGGCTAGAAACTGCCATTATTCAGCACCCAAGTGGAGAAAATCCAATTATGGATCTTTTAAAGAAGGAAACCAATAGAACTTTCTGGGTTAAACCTTTCGCCAATTGGAAAAAAGAAACCACAAAGAAATGATTCCATATGAATTACAAAGCGGATTAGATGAGCCTCAAAATGAGGGCATGGATGTATCAACTTTCATGTTAAGTTTACTACAAATCAGAGACCAAGCTCATATTTTACATTGGCAAACAACTAATGAAGCTCAACATAATGCCTTTGGTGCATTTTATGATGATTTCTTAGGATTAGTTGATGAAATCGCTGAACAGGTGATTGGTAAATATGGCAGATTTAAAGTCGGCGGTTGCGCAATTGTTGTTATGGATTACGATCAAGCAATGCCGATTTTTATCCAAAATATTGAAAAAGTATTTCAACAAGATTTTTGTGAAATATTTGATCAAGAAACAAATACTGAATTATACAATTTAAAAGATGAGTTTTTATCTCTTAAAAATAAACTTGCATACAGATTAACCCTAGACTAATGCTTAAATTTAAACACATACATATCCTTGAACAGCTTCTATTAGAATCTGAATTGATTATTATTGGAAATGAGATTTCTGATATTATTACTTTTGCCAAAAACAATGGCCAAAAGGAAGAGGATATTATGAAAAAGGTCGATGAGTTTTTATCAAGACTTATCGAAAATGATATTCTAAATAAGGCTAAAACTGATCCTCAGGTTCTTCAGCAACTAAGTCAAGCTTTTCTTAATAAAGAATGGATTGATATTCTAAATAAGTATATCGACTTTATCTCTCAAATTTTAAAAATTGAAACTACTGAACTTGACGAAATGCTCAAGAAAGGAGAAAACATTGAATTACAATTAGAGAGAATTAGAGCATACAAAGGCAGAATGGCTATTGTATGGGAAGCATATCAAACTATTGAAGAATCAAATTGGACTGAGGAGGTTAACGATCTTCTTGATAAAATTAAGGTTTCATTTACTGATCAAAAGAAAACCGAAGCTGAAGTTACTAAAACATTAGTTACCTCAGCAAAAGAAAAAATGGATAATACTTCAGCGGAATCTGAAGATTTTAGAAAAACTACAGAAGATTCAGTAAAGGTTGCATATATTATTTCAGACTTTTCAAATAAGGATGAAGATAAAAAGAAGCCCGAACCAGACATTATCGATGTTGAATGGGAAGAGGTTCAAACAGAAATGGATAATGACGTAGACGATTTCAAAAAGGCAGCCGACGATTTTAATAAAAAGACAGAAGGAAAGGCTGAAAAACTTGTTAAGCGTGATGTTATTATTAGAAATGCAATCGAAGAACTTAGAAATTGGGGAGATCTAAATACCTTAGAATCACAATTTGTTAAAGTTCGTATTATGATTATGACTGACGAACGTGGAGAGATTGATGCTATTACTAAACGTCGAACTATGTTACAGACTCTCGATGAATCTGCTAAGAAGCAATACATGGTTGATGCAATTGAGGCATATTTAGAAGCTAGAACTCGTCTTGGAAAGTATAAAACTGACCTTGATGTAAGTCGTTATAAAGGAGTTTCGTATTCTCCAGAAATTAAGCTTCCTCTATTTGAAAGAACTAAAATTCCTATTACATCTAAGCAAATGTTAGATGCAAGTAGAATAAATTATCTACTAAAAATTGGAACCTATCTTGGTACGGTTTTGGCATCAACTGAATATTTGGGAGACGAGCAAAAGAATCTTGGAGCCCATATCGAAAGATTTAGAAAAGCAACTCTACCTATTATTGGAAGAACTATTTCAAGGACAGCGAAGGTTGCCAGTGGAAAAGAATCTCAATTAAAGGCTGAAAAATGGACTAGGTTCCTGTTTACGAGTGCAGAGAGCGGTCTTGATGATCCACAAAGTAAAATTAAAGGAGCAACTAAAGTTGGTTCTGGAACAGTTAAAGAGGATGCAGTTGCACCAGGTGTAGCACTCCAAACTCCTGTGAGTATTAGTGGAATGGGAAATCCAATTACTCCAACTCAAACTTCATTAGGATCTGGTGATAATTTTCAACCAAAAAAATCTAAAAGGTCTAATCGAAATATTTTAGACTTTAATAGTTTTTATAAAAATTTAGGCAAAAAATAAAATGCAAAAAATTAAAACTTTCGAATCATTTTCACAAGAAGATTTCGAGCCAATGCAAATTCAACCCGCAGCTGAACCGATGCATAGAGAAGAAGATTCTCATGATGCAGAATATGAAAATTATATGTTCTTTGGTAATCTTAAAACTATTAAAAGATGCGTTGATCTTTTATTAGAAATGGATGAGTCCAAAGTCGACGAAATTTTATCAAATGGTCATGCATGGGCAGCTGATCACATTGCAACATCAAAAGATGATGTTGAAGAAGTACTTAACTTTCTTATTAATGAGCTTGATGGTTCACAAGAAAAGGAGTTAATTCAAGAAGAGCCAACTCAATTTTAAAATAAAATAATCTCTAAATTATGACACAACATCCAGCAGATCTAGCAATGGCTAGAGGAACTAAATTAGCAGTAAAACCTGCAGTTATTTCAAATGATATGGAAAAAGCAGTTAAATCTGCAGAAAAGGCAGCAAAGAAAGCAGCTAAAGAAGTAGAAGAAATTGTTGAAGCAGCAATTGAAGCTGAAGTTGAAACTAAAGACGCTGAATAATTAAATGTCGCCCAACCTCCAATATCATTTAAATGAAAATTTGTGCATCGCTGAATCGGTTTTTCGGCCAGGTAGCGATGCGCACATTTCTTTATTGACTGAGGCGAGGTTCCATTTTGAAAATGGAGTTAAATTAGATCCAATTACAGAAGAGCTTTTTATAAAAACTGATTTAGGTTTTATTGGAGAATGGCAAGGCGAACCTGTGCCATTAGACTTTCCAATCGAAGAACTTAATGAGGCTGAATATCAGGGAAGAGAAGTTGATCTAAATTATCCAAAAAGAGGCGGCTCTAAAAAATATCATGTCTTTGTTAAGAATCCAAAGACTGGTAGAGTTATGAAAATTGCATTTGGTGATATCCACGGTGGACTTACGGCAAAGGTAAGTAATCCAAAGGCTAGAGCAAGTTTTGCAGCTAGACA
>JACCDP010793959.1_pt1 | contig 19109 bp, 37 predicted proteins | sample 7445841 | NCBI WGS metagenome assembly JACCDP01 (sample SAMN15323441, study PRJNA562643) | freshwater metagenome | isolation source: river surface water | place: USA:Blue River Watershed | collected 2017-08-17
ACTATTTGTTTTTGGTTTTTGACTACACAGACACGATTTACAGGAATTTTTTTGTCCACATTTCTTGATATTTTATATTCACCAGAAATATATCTAGGATCGGTTGAAGATACTCTGTATAATGTATTTTACTAGAGTCCTTCACATAAATCAACCCCTCTTCTGCGTGTAATAATTTACCAGAAATGTATTCCGGATGATTTGGAAGAATTTCTATAACATCACCAGTAATACCTTTCACTTTGATTGGTTTTGTACGCATGTGTATTAATTCACCAGAAATATATCTAGGATCTGTTTTATTAACTTGAAACAGGTTGCCATCTTTATCTTTTACCACAACCTTTCCTGTACAAACAGGAACCAATTCGCCAGAAATATATCTAGGATCATCTGCATACACAGAAAACTTGTTCCCGTCTTTATCTTTTGTTAAAATTCTATTTTTGTTAATATGAATCAACTCACCAGATAAAAATCTTTCATCGTTGACAGAAACGAATATAATATTACCATTACTATCTCTTGCCGACGTTTTTCCTGTGCAATTATAAGAAAATTCCATAGATAATTTTTCAACATCTTCCACGTTAACTCTATGACGAAAGCCAAATTTATCAATTACATTAACCATGCCTTTATTTGGATTAATAAGTTCTCCGGTTATTATTCTAGGATCGTCAGTTTGTGTTAAAAACGTTTCACCAAAGACATTTTTAACAGGAGTTAGTCCTTTAGTATGTCCAACAAAATTCCCTGATACATAATCAGAACTCGTTGTACTTATTGTTTTAATTTTTCCATTTGAATCTCTCATGATAGCATTTCCGGTTAACACAAAAACAAATTCTCCGGAAATATATCGAGGATCGTTGACGGAAATAGAAAGAGTTTTTCCGTTTTTATCTTTAACGGTGACAGAACCACTATTACCTTCTGCTCCATTGGTCTTATTTAGAAGTATTCCTGTATTATTATCTTTCCTACCAAACCAACGAATATAATATCTTTCTAAGATAAACGCTTGAAGTTCTGTTAAATTTTGTTCGACTAGTATTATTTTAGAGTTATCCTTTGGAACAGAAATACCCTTTTGGTGTTTTATCCATGCTCGTCTTCCTCTTCCTTTTCCTATATAATAAGGTGTTCCTGTTTTAGCTGTTTTGGAATCGTAAGTACGAAGATAAAAATAAACGTAATAATCTTGATTATAAATACACATGCTGATGCTCCTATTTAGCGTTAGAGTCCTTGGGAACGTCGAATTCCGCGAAGGACACTATTATTTATACGATAAAAAATGCTTGACTTTTTTTCTGATTTTGGGTATACTGTAATCTCTATCAAAAAGGAGACTATTATGAACAATGAACTTTCTACCTATTATAAAGGATTTTTGGTTCGTCAGGATACGAATCGAGGGGGTTGGGTAATTATTAATTGTCCATCCAGAACAAAGGCAGGACCAATCTCTCCCGGTCCTTATTCCTCAATTTCTATTGCAGAAAACGTTATTAATAGAATTATTTCTGATTCCTATTAATATGTGTTTTCGATACTATAAAGATCATAATAACAAAGATTATTATATTCCTTCTTGTCTAGAGGATAGGTTTGATTATCTTCAACAGAAAATCCAAAGGACACAGAAGGAATATCAAGAATCTATAGCTGGTCATACTATTGAATTTAATAGTGAATTTTCCAAATTTGAAGTAAAATTTAAAAAAGGTTCTATTTGGGAAATTAAGGAAGAATGTACTGACGAAGAAATTTTTCATGTCAAGATTCTAAAAGTAACCGATTCTGTCATTTACTATAAAGAAATAAAGCCATTTCTGTGGTTTATAGTTACTACTGGTTATAGATTGAATCTGAACAAATGGAGTTTCCTACGTATTTTTAAGGAGGTAGCATGAGTAATAAAGGAAAGACCGCATTCCTCGAACAAGAAGAATATGATGAGGAAATTTATGATTATCTAGTAGAACGCATTGTAGAACAAGAAGATAGGGAAATTATCAATAGTTTTCGTAAATATGTAAATCATGATAATTATACGGATTACTAAGGCGTGTTAAAACGTTATTATATTTTAACAGCACACCTTGATGTTGTTTATATAGGAGAATTTAAGAACTTTTCTGATGCTTGGGATTTTTGTGAATACGAATCAAACTTATCTTTTGTATATCTCTTCAAGGAAGAAAATCTATTGAAATTGTCCGACACTATTCAAGAAAAAGTAACTATTAGATCTTTGGCAACTAAAGATTTAATTTCCATTTAAATCGTTGCAAACATTTAGGAGAAATTATGTTTAAATTTGTTATTACTGCTATTGCTATGCTAAGTCTATTTGGTTGTGCTTCCACCAGTTCTGTAAAAACCATTCAAGCTGAACTAGATGCTCATGTTAGTGCAGTTGATACCGCACAAACAGCACAAAAAGAAGTTGATGCACGACAAGATGCAAGTATTGCAGAACTAAGTAATAAGATGGATCGAGCTTTTACAAAGTCAAAGTAAACTAAATACTTATTTAGACCGGAGAACCAATCATGGAAGACTTTATAAAAAATTTACTATTAACAGTATTTTTGGTATTTTTTCTTTCTATGATTGGTTCTATTGGTTGGTTAATCCATATCATAGTGCAATAATGTCAAAATTCATATCAAAAAACATTCCTGATAATAGTGCTACTAATATCAACAAAGCGGCTGAATTTCTTAATAAAAAGCCAGCGAAACAAGGTAGTAATCAACAAGGAGTACAGGTTAAACGGCCTTCTCCAAAGAAATAGCACCCGATAATAAAAACTGATCTTTGTTTTTACCTTTCATCGGTTCACGATTGCTCATACACCCCGTAAATAATAACCAAACCAATAATAGAAATCTCATTTCTGTGTTGATTGTATAATAGTTTCTAGTTCTGAGATATAATCTTTCATGATAGTATCTCGATTCTTCAACTCCCACTGGGTTGTTGGCGATAGACACTTCATTGCTGAACCTTTAATTCTCGGAATTTGTGGTTTCGGAGGAAGCGATAATGGAACAGCGACATAGATAACTCGTCCTTGATTACCCATGTCAACAGAACCGTTACAAGATTTTAAAGGATCATCGCTTCTGTAAACAGGAATTCCTTCTGTTAATGGCGGTAATGGTTCTGTTTTTGTTGTACAAGCTGATAAAAATACTAATAATAGAATAATATATCTCATAAATCTCCAAAGAAGTTATCATCGGTTGATGATTTCACTGTTTCTTTTTTCCTTCGCTCAAGATGTTCTTGAGTTTTTAATTTCTGTTCGATAATAACCCGTTCTTGCTCTTCTTTTTCTATTTTTGCTTGGCGTCTTGCCTCAAGAAACTCAAAGATAAGATTAAGAAGTTTCTTTAGTAGTTCCATTATTGTTACCTTTATTTTTACAATTATTAAAATGATGCCCTTTAAACGCAGAATTTCCTATTCCAGATTTTCCACAATTTGGACAAACTAAAATATCATGTTGAATGGGTTTATAATCTTTGTGTAGTTTACAATTTGAAAAATGTTTACCGTTAAACGCATTATTATTTTCCCCCTTCTTTCCACATTCAGGGCATGTTATAATTTCTATTTTCTTTTCAGGATTTTGTCTACAATTATCAAAATGTTGCGTCGTCATACCAAGTTTTTTACCCGTTTTACCACACCAAGGGCATGTTATTATTTGTTTATTGTGGTGGTCAACTCCATATTTTTCTAAATTTGTTTCTTTACTTTTTTCTTTGAATTCTGGAACCTGTGAAACATATTCAACTCCATATTTTTCTAAATTCGTTTGTTTCTTTTTTTCTTTAATTTCTGGAGATTGTGTTGCGTATTCATAACCAAACTTTTGAATACTTGTTGTTTTTCCTTTTTCTCTGAATTCTTGGACTTGCAATGCGTATTCAACTCCATATTTCTCTAGGTTTGTTTGTTTTATTTTTTCTTTAATTTCTGGAGATTTTAAAACACAGCCGACTCCATATTTTTCTAAATTCGTTTCTATAATTTTTTCTTGAATTTCTGGAGATTGTGTTGCATATTCAACTCCATACCTTTCTATGCAAGTTTGTTTACCTTTTTCTCTGAGGGATGGAACTTGTAATGCGTGGTTATATCCCCAATTAACAAAAACTGTTTTTGTTCGTTTTTGTTTTGTGTTTTTTGATTGTTTATTGCCCAACGTTCCATCACCACCAAGAGTCATGTTATACCCCATACTATCATTAAAATGAATATATGTATTATATTCTGTTATAAAATAATTTTCCATAATATCTTTTGTGTGGGTTTTGTGGTGTGATTGGTAAACAATTTCCCAATCAAAATTATCCCAACCATATTTTCGAATGGCCCGATAGAATACACTATCCTCGAAAGGGAACGCGCTTTTGTGTTCCCCGATTCTTTTAGGATACTTTGAATCAAATCCTATATAAGATTTATTGTTAATTTTGTTTATTGCTCTATAAATTGTATAAATAGTCATGCTGAATCTCCTTCGTTAAAGTTATAGATTTAGGGCGAGTGGGAACGGGGGTTCCGCGACTCGCGCTTATTATTTATTCTGGTGTATTTCTTTTTTCTCCGCCCCAAACAATCTTTTCATGAGTAACAAATCTTAATGCAATGTTAATCAATGTTAATATCTGCATTTGTAGTTCTGGATCTATTAGAAACCCATAACGCTTTTCCACGAATAGTGCCAGAAGAGCTAATAAATTTACCCATATAGTCTTAGATAACAATACTCGTTTTACTTGAACTGCCGGGGATTCTTCTTGAACTGGTTCTTGCACAACAGGAGTTCTTGGTATTTTCACTTTATTTGACATTAACTTTTTCTCCTGATAAAGTTCTAAAATAGGCTACCGCTAATTCAGTTGCTAGTGAAAGACCCCACGTAGCAATACCCAATCCCAATGCTTTAAGTTCATCTAATGCGGCCTTCCTCTTCTCTTCACCCTTTAATCCGGTATCTTCTTGTTGTAAAACGATATTTTTAATTTGTTCAAATATCTTTGAACCAACAATAAACTTTGCAAAAGATGTTATTACTACTGCTTTTAATGACATATCATTCACCCTTAAATAACAGTATTTATATAAATTGACAAATCAAGCAAACGATTGTATAATAAATAGTGAAAATTCTTCAACCTTTTCTGGAAAAAATATATGGATGTGTTCTCTTGGTATCTGATAATCTCTCTCGTTGGCACCGATGAAATTTTAGTCAAACAAATGGAATCGAAAGCTGCTTGCGTTAAAGCACAACAACAATTTATTAAAAAAGGTGCAAAGAAATTTAAAAATTTAGCAGATATAACTTGTGAAGAAGGTCTAATTTTTGAACAAAAAACAACAACCAAAGAGGAAACATTATGAGCAAAACAGCAAAAAATCCTATTACTGGTGATTTGATTAAAACTAAATCGAGTTCTGATAAATACAGAGATAATTACGACTTAATTTTCAGAAAAAAGGTAAATGCTAATGACAAAACTACTACTAATTCTTCTCATTCTTCTGCCAATCAATAGTTTCGCAGAACAATCTAAAATTTTGAGAATCATAGACGGAGACACGATTATTGTATCTGCTCCGTTTCTTCCTGATCCATTGAAAAAACAACGTCCCCTACGATTATCTAATGTTGATGTTCCTAATATTAAACGTTGGGCCAATTGCGATAAAGAAGCAAAACTAGGATTATATGCTAAATCATATGTCGAAGATCTTGTTAAGAAGAGTAAAAAACAACAAGTAAAGATTGTTGGTTACGATAAATACGGCAGATTCTTAGGCCAGATTTTCCTTGACGGTAAAAGTCTTTCTGGTTCTCTTATTGAAAAGAAACTAGCCAAACATTATTATGGTGGTAAGAAGCAATCTTGGTGTCATTAATGCACTTATTTCGTATATACCCCAAAACCATAGAAACAATTAAAGTATTTCAAGACAAATTATTAAATCATGAATTTAATAAGGACGACCCAAAGGAAGGTATTTTTCATTTAGTTGATATTAATACATACATTTGTGAAATAAGTAATTATAACACAAAATGTTCAATTATTTCACCTAACGGAAAACTAATTGACTTTTTTGTGTTATAATGTTTTTCGTGGTATTCCCAAAATCAATAGAAACAGTAAAAATATGTGGAGAATTAACAAAAAACGCTTCTCTAATACATCCTTCTGTAATAGAAACAAATCATAATAATCTAAAGTATATTATATCATTTGATTCAATAATACGAGAATGTCTGGTTTTTGACTATAACGATAATTTGATTGATTGTTTTGCTACTATTTTTACAGATTTAGAATATAATAACAAACCCATCAAAGAATATATAACCAAATCACAATAATCTGTTAATTTTACCTGATTGTAATCTATTCCTTGCTAATATTGATCCGGTGGTATGATTACTATCAGCTATATCATGTAATTGTGCCATCGAAGCATTAGGATGTTGTGCGATATTTCTTACAATCTTACCCTGCGAGGAAGATAATAGTCTATTATGTGTAGCATGAGCATTTTGGATTTCTGCTTTGTGTTTTTTATTCAATGCTTTTTGTGTTTGTGAATCAACATTATGTTCGACAACATCTCCCCCTCTATCAGTATCATGGTGTTTCCATTCACCAACAGCGGGATCATAAACATGATGTCCTCGGCCAGATTCAACCGGTTTATATAACACCGGAGAATTTACAGTATCACGTTCTTTATAGTGCTTAGATAGGTTATCATGAATATGTTGTAGGGTATGTGTCTCTGTATTTTTATTTTTAGTTAATAATCTCTGAATATCTGGATGATCGTATTTTTGAGCAATTCTATGTAAAACCTCGTGGTCTTTTGAATGTTTAGCAATACCTTTTAATACATGATGTGCTAATTTATCATCATCAAAAACTTCGTGTCCACCGTCTTCATCAATATCATCTAACATTTGATTATGTGTAATAGAATTTGTCCGTGGATGGTGTGCTATTTTTTTAATAATATCATGATCTTGATCACCAAATCGACCAGTTTGTTCGCTGTATATATGGTCTAGCGATTCATCGCCAACATTGGGATGATTAACTATATGATGATGTAAGTGATCGTGGTCATGAAAATCTGTTAAATCGTCTTCGGTTGCATCTGGATGTGTTACTATCTTTTCAGGAAGATCATCGAGATAATCTAAATCATCGGAATGGTTTTTTACTATTTGTCTCCATACATTTGGATTAGCATTTTTGTGTGATGCAATAGCATCTAATAGTGTTCTTTTAGAACCTTCTCCACCATTCCAGCCTTTATCATCATAATTATTATAACTATCATCTTCATCTGGAACTAAACCTTCTAAAGTTTTGGCGGATGTATTTGGATGTTCAGCAATTCTCATTCTATGCCCATGAATATAATCGGGGTCTTTAACATATTCATCTTCATATTTGGATTCTAGATCATCAATATATTTTTTATAGGAATGTAATTTGTTACTATCCCAATCACCAAACTTAGAATTATCAGCAATGGTCTTACCATCGTCATTATATAAATCAGGATGTTTAAAATGAACAGAACCTTCTTTTGGTTTCCATTGTTTTTCGCCAAATTCCTTAACAGCCTTTTCAAATTGTGGATATTTTTCTCTACTACTAGCTGCACCAGATGCAGATGGAGAATACGAGGCGCTTTCTGCTCTCCAGATAGGTTCATCATCAGCAGAATCATGACGTTTTAATAATATCCTAGATAATGCTTCATCTTTATCTAATTCAGTATTAGGTTTAACAGTCCCTTTCTTAGTTAAATACGCAATCAAAGTTCCTTTTTCTAGATCATGTCTAACTTTACCATGATACTGCCCACCATATTGATTTCTGTCATCCCCAGGTAATGTCATACAAGAATTCCAATTTCTACCAGATGACATACCAGCAACATGATAAGGATGTCTTGATACTACAATTTCATGAGTATCCCCAGAAATTTCACCAGAATCTCTTGCTCTTACTCGTGGATCACTAGCATATAAATTAGGATCTTTTTTAGTTTTATTTAATGCTTTTCCTATTGATGTTGTTCTTCCGTGTTTATCGGTAATATGATCGCCAACATAATCATGAATAGTATATCCATGTTGTCCTAGATGATCACGAATCTCATTTTCTCTGGATTTATCAACTTGACTTACCGGCATAGTAAATGTATGATCATCAACTTTAGTCGAACCTTCTGGTGGATTCCTAAATAACTCATCATGAACCCTTGTATAATAAGGAGAACTTCTTTTATCCACCCACTTTCTCTGACGGAAAGATAAAGTTTCATCTAGTTGCTGAAGATACGTTTTAAAAGAAATCATACGACAAATCCGATTTTATAAATACTAGTATTTATAAGATTAACTATGTTATCATTCAAATCCTTTCTATTAAAACTAGACGAAGCACTAACCAAACACCAAGAAAAACTAGTTAATAGTTGGGTTTCTGGTGTAAAAGGTAAACTTCCAGCAGAAAAAATAACAGGACATTTACCTTTTGATGAGAATGGTAGATTGTTTATTCCATTAGAACAAGATCCATCACAACCAGAAGGTCATGTATCACCAGAAGTAGAAGAACATCTTCGCTCTAAGGGATTTACGCCGATTTCACCCTCTCATGCAGAGAAAGAAACCGAAATGGTAATTCCAGCAGGACCAAGGGCAGGCGAAAAAATAAGAAAAAAAGAACAACAAAAGATTGGTAAACTATTATCAGATAATCCTGAATTACAACAACGACACGCAGAAGAAACCAGAGAAAAGGGAGTAAAGGGTAAACCAAAAGCGGTTGTTATCTCAAGAAATCCTCATGATGTTGCTGGCATGGCAACAGGAAGAAAATATGAACCTTCTTGTATGCAAATGGCCGATCCAGAAACCGGAGTAATGGGCGGTTGTAATAGAATGTATTTAGCAAATGATATTCAAAAAGGTGGTACTCATGTTGCTTATCTGGTTGACCATGATGATAAAAATGTAGAAAATCCTCATGCTAGAATTTCATTACATCCTTATGTTTCTGGTTCCGGTACTCACACTATTCTAAGGCCACCAAAAAAATCCAGTACATCTGATACTATTAAACAATATGGTTCTGGTGGTAAAGATTTTGCTTATACCGTTGGAAAATGGGCAGATGCTACATTACCTATGAAAGATAACGAAGATTCTTATCAAATTCATAAAGATGTTTATGATGATACCAGTTTAAATAGCCCAACTAACAAAACAACGTTATTTAATCCTAATCTTGACAAAGAAGGTATTCATAGGGTTATTGGTAAGGGTAATCATAGTGCTATTAAACAATTAACATCATCACCGCATATTGATGATAGCCATATTCATGCTATAATTAATCATACAGATGAAAATATACAGAAAATAGGATTGGCGCATCCAAAGGCACCACAAGATGTACTAGACAAAGTAATGGCTAATCCAGTAGCATGGAAGAAACACGAAGCAGTAATGACGAATCCTAGTGCCACAGCCGATCATGTTAAGGCTGGATTAAATTCGTTTATGTCTGATGTAGTAATGACCGCAGCAAAACATAAAAGAGCCAGAGAAGAAGATCTTACGAATGCATTACAAAATAAAAAGATTAATGATGCTGCTAGAAACGCTATTACTAAAAGATTAGAACAAAAAGCAAAGGCTAGAGCAATACTAGCAGCCAGAAATAGGTAGGAAATCCTTTTCCTTGTGTTATTCCATTACTCTTATTTATGCGACCAAGATTCTCCTAGTACCAGAAGTAGATTCATCGGTTTTTAATAACTCGTGACCTTCAATTTGTAACTGAACCGTTGGTCGGATTTTATCATGAACAATCCTTGTATATTCTCTACCACCATCAATAGAAACTGATTTATCTTCACTGGTTCTATAATCATGCCGAAATCTACTATAAATAATATCCCCGTTCTCTGCTACTACGCCAGTAAAAGGTTCAGTAGCAGAAATACCATCACTGATAATTAAAGTACCATGATCGTCAATACTAATAGCAAAGTAATGAGAACCATCAGGATGCTTTTTAGGACTATAAAAAATTAATGAAGGTTCATTACGCCAACCATACTGATTCTTTATACAAGTTTCACAAACATATTTTGCATTATATTCCTTTTCAATAATAGGAATATAATAATCATCAAAGAAATACGGTTTGGTGTCTATCATAGCCGATGAGATTTTCCACACACCGAACATTCTACAGCATCTTTCTTTTCATTTAGATTACAAACTCGATTATCCTTACCATACTTCTTATCTTGATAATCCGATGCATGAGACGGATTACCCTTACATCCACACTTTTTAATTACAACAGCCATAATAATCTCCTATACAATATTAAGGTAACGGAAGTAATCCGTTAGCATCCATTTCTTGTGCAATCATCGCAAAATAAAGAGCACAAGATTCTCCATATCCTTCAACAGGATTTCCATTTTCATCAAGAACATTTTCAATGCCATCAGTATTTTCGGAATAACGTCTTGCCCATTCGTCAAAAATCAATGACATTCTTCTTTTTGTTATATCATTCATAAATAAAAATAACCTCATTTACAGGAACAACAAAGAGTTCTTCATCAATGCCAGTTGCAGCATTCCAGTTAAGAAATACTTCATCCCCGATACTTACCTCAGTAACATCAGGACCAATAGATTCCACAATACCTCGATCTTGTTCTAGTGTAGTCTTCAGAATAAATCCAGATTCTGTTGTAGTAGAACCAGGAACTCGTTTAATAATAACATTATTTTGTACAGGTGTCAATTCATTCTCCTTTAATCTTCATGTTGATGAAAGTTTCCCATGTGACAATGCAGATTTTCGTGTGCTATTGTCATATAAGAGGTTAGTTTACCAGTGATAATAATACATTGATGTTCGCCACCAACATCATCCCAAAAAGAACAACCTAGTACGTTATTTCCATAGGGAGGTTTACCACGGCTCATACGCTTATTATTACATGCTTGCGTAACATTGTCAACACGAATCCATGTAATAGTAGCAGTTTCAATAGGGACATTACTATAATCAACCAATTCTTCTGGTTGCGGTTCTCTAGCAAGAGCCATACTACTCAATAGAAAAAACACAATAAAAGTTTTCATACAATTAATCCTTTTCAAACCAAGGGATTTCTAATTCACCATAACGCTTCAATTGTCCATCATCATAATACTCAATATCGTTCAGGTGTTCAATTTTAATATTACCAAAACACTTATAATGAATTAGATTACTGTTAATATCATATTCACACCATTCCTCATAATATGGAGTTTTTGTATGAATTTTGTTTTTGTTTGAATCATATTCATAAAAAAATTCATCGTTTCTAACATCTTTTTTAAAAATACTCTTATATACAAGATTGCCATCGGTGTCATATTTTCTAAATTCTTCGTATCCACCATCATCTTTAGAATATATCAGATTATTATTGGAATCATATTCGATCCACACATGAACTTCCTCTGTAACACCAAAAGTATTAATAGATTTATAATAAACTTCGTTGTTATTGGAATCATATGACATCCAACGTTCATAAACACCACCTGGCTTCATCGTATTCAATTGTTTATGATACAACACATTGTCGTTGGAATCATATTCATAGAAATATTCAATTCCAAGAGAATCTTTTGAATGAAGAACATTACCTCTTTCATCATAAGAAATCCAAGTTTCAATACCATTACTTGGAGTTTTAATATAAGTTAGTTTATTATTTGAATTATATTCCTTTTCACCAAGAAAAGTGTCTTTTATCCAAACAATTATATCATTATAATCTTCTTTAATTTCATCTAGTCTATTAAGAGGAAATCCAATCAATTTATTCCTGATAACAAAATTTACAATAGAAGAATTTGTATCATGTTGCTCAAGCCATTCTTTAGTAAGGTTCATGGATTCCTCAATGTGTGATAAACTACAGTGATAGAATATCACACACCAAGAAGACTGTCAAGAACTATTTTGCCATGCGGCTCAATTTTTCACTGGCTTGTTTTAACAGTTCAGTAGTACGATCTGATTGTTGCTGAACTGACTTAGAAACATCTGTTAATTTTTTAAAACTATCAGATGCGCTATCGGGAGTTTTCTTAATACCAGATAATGCCTTAGTAGCAGCCTTAGTATCAGGATCTTGACTCGCCAAGTCAGCAATATCTTTATGAATATCTGATTGCCTAGCAGCATCGCCGGGACCAGATGGAGTTACAGGAGCTTTAGTAGGTTCTGGTGCCTTTGGTACTTCTGGTGCTTTAGGTGGTTCCGCGGGTTTATTGGGTTCAGTCGGTTTAGGTACAACCGGGGGAACAACGGGTTTAGCTGGTTCCGGCGCTTTAGGTGGCTTACTTCCCGGTGGGATAGCTGGTTTCTCTGGAACAATACCTGAACTAGGACCAATAATCTTAGGTTCTGTTTCTTTAGGCTTCTCTGGTGTTTTTGGTGATTCTTCGGACTTAGAAGTTTTACTCTTAGCCTTTCTTTCCTCTGCTCTTTTTCGAATCTGTTCGATTCTAGTCAGGCTTTTTTCACGTTTTGTTGGCTCTTTTACAGGAGAAACAGAAGGTTTAGGTGTTTCTGTTGGTTTACTGGATTCTGGTTCCTTTTCTTTGCGATTCTCTTCACGAGCTTTGTCAATATATTCACCATACCCCTTAAAGAATCGTTTTACTTTATCAGCATATTCTCCACCAATGGTAAGATCTTTTAGTTTTTCTAATCGTTTCTTGGTTGCATCCCAATTCTTTTCCAAATTAATATCTTCATTCATACCAAATACGTTATAATACACTTCTTTTCGTAAAGAAAAGTCAATCTCTTCATTTACTATAAAATCAATAATGTGATCAATCTCTTCTTTTGTATATTTTTTCTTTTTCATCGAATTAAAGTCCCATATCTTTATTACGTTGCTGTTGTATTTTTAAAAATTCCGATGCTGCCTTTGGATCTTTTTGTAACCTTCTGTAAGTATCAGCAACACCATCTTGAACTTCTTTTGATCCCCCAAACAACCCACCAGCAATATCACCCAATTTATACAGCGGAGATTTCGTTTCTTCTCTCTTTTTAATCAATTCCTTGGCTTTTTCTAAATTATCAGAAGAATCAGGTTTAAGCCTAGCAGCATCGCCACCAGATTTTGGCAATTCAACAGGTTCTTTTGTTTTAACTGGTTCTGGCGCTTTAGGCGGCTCTTGTGGTTTATTAGGTTCGGTGGTAACAGGAGTATCAGTTTTAACCGGTTCCTTATCTTTCACATCAGGCTGAGTTATGTCCATAGCACCACGAACAGCAGCCCCGGCAGTACCACCAGCAATAACAGCAGGGACAGTACCAATAGCAGGTTTTAATGCTTTACCAACACCCATACCAATACCACCAGGAACTACATATTTACGAACAATTTCACCGGATTTTTCTCCCCTACCAGAAGCAGTAGGACTGCGTTTTGATCGAATTTCATAATCCTTTTCTAATTTCTTTTGTTCTTCCTCTGGAGAAGTTCCAAACACTTTACTGCGGATTTTACCTCCCCATCTATTAAAACGTTCCCTTCCTAATACACCACGAGCATAACCAGCAGCAGTATCACCAATAGTTTTAAATGTATCAGTTACTTTTTTATTAGTTTCCTCTTTATTAGCTTCAATTAAAAAATTACCTTCTTCTTCGGATAAAATACCATCTTCAATTAATTCATACACATCTTCCTCAGAAAGATTAGATAATACATCACAAAGATCGGCCAAATCATTAATATACAAATCTTCCTGTAATTGCTTAAATGTTTTCATAATATCCTCAGAACTTCTTAAAACCACGTTTAGCCAATTCTACATCCCTAGCGGCACCAGTTAATCCAGTCTTGGTATCAGAGGGAGCAGTACCAGCTTTACTAAACATACCACTACTAGAAGTAGCCGATGATGCACCACGAGCTATATTAGAAAATGTACCACCAGAACCGGCCCTAGCAGTAACACCAACCTGTTGGGCAACATCAGGTTGCGTCTTAGCAGCAACACGAGGCTTAATCAATTCTTTAGGTGCAACCTTGTTAATAACAGGCTTAGGTGCAGTCGCAGTGCTACCCTTACTAATAGGTTTACGACTAGTATCAACAACAGGTACAGCACGACTCGGCTTACTCGTATCAGCAGTCGATAAACGCCGCAGAGGTTTAGCAGCAGATGGTAATTTCTTCGGCGCTTCCCTAGCAGCATCATCAGATGGCTTGGCTAATGGAGCAGTCGCTAATTTAGTCAGGGAAACCCTAGCCATAGGACTAGTCTCTCTGGGCTTATCTAAATCAACAGACGTAGACTTAGGAAAATTTACTAATCCACCATCAGTCTTAATCGTATCAGGTCCAACCTTAAATGGCTTCTTCGGTGGAGCCATCGCTTGTCTCTGTAACTCCACATCCCTCTTTAATGCCTCTTTATGCGAAGCAACTCCACTCAAGGGAATACCCATCATCTTATTAGCCATGAAGCGTTGAGTAGCATCAGCTTCCCCTAACTCTCCACGAAATTCTTTAAACGTTTTCATATCTTTTCCTAATAAATAATAGTATTTATAATAAAACAACTTTGAATTTAAAATCATATAAATATCGTCTTTACCCAACAAAGAAACAACAAGAATACTTAGATCAAGTGTTCGGGGACGTTAGATTTGTCTGGAATAAACTGGTAAAAAATTTTAATTCTTATTCACCATGCGGTCCAAATAGACCTATGAACGAAAAGATTTTAAAAGACAACCCCGAATATCCTTGGTTGAAAGATTCTATTTCCTATGCGCTTCAACAAAAGAGAATAGATTTTGAAGAAACCAAGAAGCAATTCTTTAATAAGAATAGAAAAACTAAATTAGGAAGGATGAAATTTAAGAAAAGAGGTGTTTCTAAAGATTCGTTCAGAATTCCTGGTCAGAAAATTGGTTATAATAAAGGGGTAGATTTCGATTCTGGAAAAATAAAAATTCCAAAAATGACTCCTATTAAATTGGTCATTGATAGACAATTTATTGGACAACTAAAATCAATAACAATTTCCAAAAATAAATGTAATCAATATTTTGTTTCGGTTCTAGTAGAAGAAAATATAGAATTGAAACAAAATACTGGACACTCAATCGGTATTGACCTAGGGTTAAATTCATTATTATCATTAAGTAATGATATTAAAGTCTCCAATCCTAGATGGTTTCGTAATAGCCAAGCGAAACTCAGAAAAACACAAAAACATCTTAGTAGAAAAACAAAAGGAAGTAATAGATACAACAGACAGAAATTAAAGGTTGCTAGGATTCATATTAAAATAACTAATCAAAGACAATTTGTTCTTCATAATCTAACAACTTGGTTAGTTAATAATTATGATAACATCTTTGTTGAGGATTTACACATTGAAGGAATGAAGAAAAATAATCTTGGTAAATCTGTTTCTGATGCAGCATTTTCAACATTTGTTTCTATGTTAGAATATAAATGTAATTGGTATGGTAAACTATTTAATAAAATAGATAGATTTTTCCCATCAAGCAAATTGTGTTCTAATTGTGGATATAAAAATAACGAATTGAAGCGAAGTGATAGTAGTTGGATTTGTCCCGATTGCGGAACCCAACATGATCGTGATATTAATGCTGCTGTTAATATTCACAACCAAGGATTACTAGATGTTTACGGATTAAAATCGGAGGAATTACCCGATTACAGATGTGGAGAGGAAATAAGACCTATTAATTGCTTGCATTTGAGAGGCATCTTCGTTGAACCGTCTAGTGTACATCATAAATACATTTAATTATTTATAATTTCGAGAAAACTATGACAACAAACCTAACAGCACTCTATGGACTCAATCAACAAGGTAACTGGAGATCCCAAGCCTTCACTACATCCGGTATCTGGCTTAAACCATCAAAAGTCAATACCGTTAAAGTCCTACTCGTAGGAGCAGGCGGCGGTGGATCAGGATCAGCCACAGCAGGCGCAAAAGCCCCAAATGGCGAAGCATCATACTTCAATACCTCACCATACTCCATAACAGCCCGTGGCGGCGAAGGCGGTACATCACAAACTACTAATAATACCGGTAATGCCCTCTCAGCAGGCGGCGGCTCAGGTGGAGGCGCAGAAACTCATCAGAGAATCCTCTGGGTAAAATATGACGATGTAACCAATTACCCATACCCAATACTAGGTAATGGCGGTAGACGAGTATTCGCAACAACATATCAACCAACAGGCGGCGGTGGCGGTTTGGGCGTATCCGGATCAGTTAATCCATCATATGACCAATTCTCAGGTCTACCCGGTATCCAAGCAGGCGACTCCATATCCGGCGCAGGAGGCGCAGCATATTATAACGGAGCAGGCGTATCCTTTAATGGCGGATACGCAATAGGTGGATCAATACCAGGATACGGATCAGGTGGATCAGGCGGAGCAGGCGGTGGCGCATCATACGGTAATGGCGGATCAGGTAGATATACTAATCTAATCACACAACAAACCATAGCAGCAACACCAGGAATATACGGCGGCGGTGGCGCAGGCGCATCATCCTATGGAGCAGGCGGCGGTGGCGGCGAAATAGTAATAAAAGAAATACCAATCACCACAGACGCAACCATAATCATCGGAACAGGCGGATCAGGATTAGGTCAATACGCAACAAATGGCGGTAATGGATTATGTATCATCTATTGGTGGGAATAGGGAAATTTCACCACTTTCAGATGAAAAATAGCCGTTTTTAGGGAAATTTCACCACTCTGCGGAAAGTCTAGCGGAACATAGGTAAATAGCGAAAAAATGTTAAAAATAGTAGTAATAATTTCGCTATTATCATTAAATGGATGCTACGCAGGGTGGAAATATCGTGAATCGTGTAGTATATATCCGCGATTACGGCAATATGATATTCGGCGTATTGATAATTATAGGGATTATATGATTAATAATAGCGAAATGGTATTTAATTGTGATATATGATTCAGTGTATTACAAATAATTTAATTATGAGTATAGTGAAAGCTATTGAGTAATAGACAGTGAATCTGATTAGATTAATTATATCGGAACCGTAATATGATTGTTCTGTTTTGAAGATATGTGGTATAAGGAATAATATTAGTGGTATTGCATACCAAAATTCTGTATTCATTATTTAATTACCAATATATTGTTGTTGTATGGAAATCATAATTTACATGAACTACGTATTGTGCGGTTTCTAGGTGATTTTTTATTGGGTAAGATAATTCTTCTTGTAGTGTTAGGGTATATTTACCTTTTTTACATTGTTCTAGGATTTGTTGTTCTATTTCTTGTAATTTATGGTCAGATAATTCTCTTGCTCTTTTTGCTTTTAGCATAGTTATTACTCTGGTATTGCTTCTTCTATTATTTTACATTGTTTATTTGTTTTTTGTTCACATTGTTTTATCATATTATTACGATCTGAGATTTCTATTATAAAGAAAGTTGTTGTGATTATGATGAAAAACATTATTGTGCCGCCAATAACTGGCATTATGACTTCTTTGATGATTTCTGAAAGCATTGTATTATGGAGTATATTAATGAATCTTTTTTGTTTAGGTAATCTTCTATTATTAGTTTAGCTTCTTGTTTATTTACTTGATTTGTTTCTAGTAGGTATAGAGCTTTTTCTAGTTGGTTGTTGTATAACAGGGATTTGAATTCGTTTAGTTTATTCATTTACATAATCTTTTATTATATATTATATTTTTGTTTAGCTAATTTTGGTAGATATTTTTGATTATATTCTTCATTAGAGACTTCTATGTATGTTGTGTTAGAAGTTTCTTCATTTTCTGGTAGATTATTTGGATCATAGTTATTTGGAATTAGCCAAGTGTTGGTAGTTGGGTTATATATGGGGAAGTTCATATTATTCATTTATTTTTTGGGCTAATAGTTTATATTTACCATTTGTTAGGTTAAGTGGTCCGTAACTACCTTTTGTTATTTCAAATACGCCTACTTCTGTTAGATCTGGTTTATTGAGTTCTTGTTTTATTTGATTCTGAAGTTCTGTGCGGATGTCGGTGATCAACGCATCTCCAACATCACTACCATCATCACGCGCATATTCCAGTGCATCAAGAGCCTGTTGTAATAGATTATAGTTCATTTATATGATTTTTTACTAGATGAAGTATTGATTGTTGACCTTTATGATATGCTTCTTTTGTTATATGATCTATCATTGTTGTTAGATAGTGGAAATCTTTGAATGATTGAAGTTGTATTGGTGTATTTGTATCTGAGCAGAAATGAGCTATACCTTTTTGGTTATTATTGTTAGCTAACCATGAATGATTGTAGGTGTTATAATACTTGTTCATAATTTTATGAGTTGATTATATAGATTAAGTATAACATATTCCCAATAAGTTGTCAAGGCTTATTGTACTCAATTGATTATAAGAATTGTACAGTTCTTATAGTCTTCTCCTATAGAGTGATAGGCATTAGACAGAAATATGTTATAATTAAATTATAGGAGAACACACTTTCTGATAACTCGTTTACTCACTGTTATCGTTCCGGACTTACACACAGATGTTGTCGTGGTTCATCAGATTAACTCATGCCTGAGAAGTGTGTTCTGTTTTATAGTTTAACAGATTTGTTCTGATTTGTCAAGTGATTTTTGTACCAGAGCTACCAATGCTAGTATTAGCCAGATGCCTGCAATGATTAATGCATACTTTGCATTGGATGAAGACCAGATTGATGATAGTATTAAACAATAATAAAATTTATGATCATGCTTATTCATTAGATTTAATTTAGCGTTTTTTTCTTGTTAAAAATCAATGGGTTAGAGGGGGTATTTTTATGTTTTTAGGGTTAGTAAGGGGGTAGCTAGGGGTAATATTGTTAAATTAAGTTTAAATTAATAAAATTAT
>JACCDP010996882.1_pt1 | contig 19106 bp, 16 predicted proteins | sample 7445841 | NCBI WGS metagenome assembly JACCDP01 (sample SAMN15323441, study PRJNA562643) | freshwater metagenome | isolation source: river surface water | place: USA:Blue River Watershed | collected 2017-08-17
GCGAGCTGCACCTCTTCCGCATAATTTGCTATTTGTGCGCGTGAGAATGGGAGCATTGGCCGAATCAGCCAGCCTCTACGCTCGCTTATGCCGTACAATCCCTCTATTCCTGTTCCCCGCACTAAGTTTAGGAAAATAGTTTCTAGTTGATCATCTTGGTGATGGGCCAAGACGATGCCTTCCAGGTTTCGCTGACTTCGGATTTCTTCAAAAAATTGATAGCGAATTTCTCGGGCAGCCATCTGTATGGAAATACCTTTATTCTCGGCCCATTCCTTGGTTTTTGCGCGATGTACATGTACGGGAAGGTTCCGTACCTCTGCCCACTTTCTCACAAAATCCTCGTCCCCTTCACTTTCAGCATCGCGTAAGCCAAAGTTGACATGTCCTAATTCAAATTGGATTCCGCCAGCATGGAGTAACTGTGCCAAAGCCATGCTGTCTAGGCCTCCACTGCAGGCCAAGAGGTAGGTTTTGCCGGGCTCAAAAAAATTGCGCTGCTGTATATGCGAGATAAAGGCGTCGTACATTGATCAAAAATAGCTTTTTCTGCTAAATTTGCCTCCATTCCAATCCCTATGAAATCTCCTTTTTTCATCCTGACCCTTCTGTCCTTGCTCTGCCTGCCTTTTCTCGGTCAGGCGCAGTCTTCCTCCCTACTGGAGATTCGAAGTGCGGATTTGTTGCAGGGTGCAAAAGGCTTTGAACGCTTGCTTGGGAATGTGAAGATGAAGCACCAAAATTCCCTTATTTCCTGTGATTCGGCCTATTTTTTCCGAGATGAAAACCGGGCGCAACTTTTTGGTAGGGTGCAGATCAAGGACGAGGAAGATCCCATTACTACGACAAGTGCCTATGCCGAATACGATGGCATGACCAAAGTGGCTAAGCTCCGTAAAAATGTAGTATTTACCAATCAGAAAACCAAACTCTACACCGAACACTTGGACTACAACCGAGAAACCAATGTGGCCTCCTATTTTGAGGGAGGGAAGGTAGTGGATTCGGTCAATGTCTTGACTAGTGAAGTTGGAACTTACGAGATCAATTACGAGCGCATTAGTTTTCAATACGATGTGGTACTGGTGAATCCAGATTACACGCTCAAAACCCAGGATTTAATTTATTTAACCATTCCAAAAACAGCCCAGACTCCTGGTTTGACGAACATCGTGTCCAAGGAGGGCTATCATCTGGATGCCCAAAAGGGAAGTTTCTACGATACCCAATTGAAGCAATTCAAATTTTTTGAGGGACTCGTAGATACGGAAGACAGCCGGGTGAAGGCGGATGAATTGTTTTACGACGAGCCCAAGGCCTATTACGAGGGGAAAAAGGATGTGCGTGTACTGAATAAGGAACGAAAACTAGAAGTTTTTGGAGAGGTAGGCACCTATTGGGAAAAGAAAAAATACAGTCAGGTGTTTGGCAATGCCTTGGTACGCAGGTATTTTGAGTCGGACACCCTTTTTCTCACTGCCGACACTTTGATTTCCCAAGATGGAGAGGCAGATTCCTTGAAGTATTTGCTTGCTTTTCACCAAGTGAATCTAGTGAAAACAGATCTTTCAGGGAAGGCGGACTCCTTGTTGTATTCCTTTCCAGACTCTTCCATTCATCTCTACAAGGATCCGATTTTATGGAACCGATCGAGTCAAATATCTGCGGACAGCATGGTGTTTTACCTCAAGAATGAGACCCTGGATCGGGTTTTTATGAAGAACAAAGCCTTTGCGATTTTGACTGACACGCTTTTGAATTTCAATCAGATGAAAGGAAGAAAGATGACGGGCCACTTCAAAGAAGGGCAGTTGAGCCACCTTTTGATTGAGGGAAACGGGGAGTCGCTGTACTATGCCTTGGAAGGGGATACCTTGACACAAGGAATCAACCGCATCTTAAGCGCTACCATCGGACTTAGTTTCGAAGAGGGGCTGATCAAAAAATCAAATTTTGGAGTAAAGCCGGATGGGAAATTTATTCCTGTGCAGGACATTAATGATAAGCTGAGTAGGCTGGAGGGTTTTCGATGGCGAGTCGAGGAAAAACCAATACGTGCCACTATTGATGACTGGCGAAGGGTAGTTGAAATTGACCCGACATTGAAGAATTTATTCAATGAACCGGAGGTGAAACTAGAAATGCCGACTCAAGGGCAACTTCAAAAAGTGCTGCAAGAAAAACCTGTCAAGCAGGGTAGTGGCGGCTAACGACCTCCAAAGCCGCTATTTTTAGAAACTTAACAACAATTAACCCGAATTTTCGGGAAAAATTGCATCTTTCTAAATACATTTAACGTAGAGATACTTGATTTAGTATACCCATTCCTGCCTTTTGAATTAGAATTTTACATGAACGCCCGTTTTCTCACGTTAACCCTGCTTGTTTTTTTGGCACTGCCTATTTTGGCAAGTGCGCAGCAGGTTCGTGTATTGAGCGAGGGGGTTGAGTTTTCAGGTAAAATTGGTTCCTCCCAGCGCAAAACCGTGCTCCTGCACAACGAATCTGCTCAGCCAAAAACCTACCTGCTTCGAAACATTAAAGGCAGTATTGGTTCTTCTCAGAAAATGCGAATTTGTCTCGGAGAGCAGTGTTTTGATCCGAAAAAAGAGTTGGCAAAGGTGGTGTTGAAACTTGCTCCTGGGGAGATTTACACGGACTTGTATTTGGATTTTGAATTGGGAATTGCCGAGACAATGGGGAGTTTTGACCTCGTATTTGTCAATAGTGAATCGCTGCGTGAGTTTTTTATTGTAGAAGCAAAATATGCCGTAACTTCTTCACCGACCGCAGATTTTTCAAACAAAGACATCAAACTTGGAGACATTTATCCCAACCCAAGTAACCGAGTGGCACAATTGGATTATACTGTGGTGAATCCAAAAGCCAAAGCCAAAATCACTGTTACCAGTTTCATCGGTAATCCGATCGCCGAGTACGACCTAGATCCTACACGAAATAGTCTTGTCATTCAAGTGAGTGACTTTCAGCCAGGAGTGTATTTCTACACCTTATTTGTGGACAACAAAAACGTGGTCACGAAGAAATTACAAGTTAAAAAGTAAGCATTCTCCTCTAGGCTATTTCATTTGAAATCTTACAATTATCCCTTATATTTGCGGTCCTTTAATTAATCATGCGGAACTATTTGATCTTGTTTGTGCTTTCCTTGGTGCTCTTTGGAGCCTGTGGGCCTTTTTCCAAGTTGGAAAAGAGTACCAACTGGGAGGAGCTGTACAATGGCGCCAACAAATACTACCAAGAAGGGGAATACAATAAGGCGATTATCCTCTATGAAAAGGTGCTTCCGGTAATTAAGGGTTCTGAAAAAGCGGAAATGGCCGAGTACAACTATGCCAATTGCCACTTTAAGACCAAGCGATACATCGAGTCTGCAGGCTATTTCAATACCTTCTTCAAAACCTACAACCGCAGTGCGCTTGCCGAAGAGGCTTTATTCATGCACGCCTATTCCTTGTACTTGGATGCTCCAGATTACAATCTGGACCAGCAAAGTAGTCGGGAGGCGGTATCAGCCATCCAGCAATTTGTAAGCAAGTTTCCAACCTCGGCAAGTTACGAGCGCGCTATGGACATGCTCAAGGATTTGGAGTCCAGATTTGAAGAAAAAGCCTACAGTGAGGCAGAAATGTACTACCGTTTGAAGGAAGGTCTTTTTCCTGGGGACTTTTACAGAGCCTGCATCATCAATTTTCAAAACTTTGCAAAGGACTTTCCTGAAAGCAAACGAAATGAGGAGCTGGCTTACCGTTTGGTAGAAGTAGGCTATGCCTATGCAAAAAATAGTGCCTTTGACAAAAAAGAAGACCGTTTGAATGATGCCTTGAAATTTGCGACTAATTTTTACCGCAAGTATCCAGCAAGTGGCTATTTGGCTGAGGTGAAAAAATTTGAAGAGCAGACCAAAGAAGAAGTTCAAGCACATTCCAAATTGAAAAAAGAGATCGCAGACAAAAAAGCTGCGGAAGAGGCGGTGGTCACTACCAACTCAAATTAATTTAGCAATTAAAAAACAAATAATATGGCTGTTAATCCATCAATCATCACCAGAGATCTAGATAAAATCGCTGATAAAACAGGGAACATCTACGAGTCCATCCACATCGTTGGTCAGCGTGCCAAGCAAATTTCTTCTACCTTGAAGGAGGAATTGAACAACAAATTATCTGAGTTTGCTTCTACAGTAGACAACTTGGAAGAGGTGTTTGAAAACAAGGAGCAGATCGAAATCTCCAAGTTTTACGAAAGAATGCCGAAGCCAACTTCTTTGGCAATGGAAGAGTTTATGGAAGGAAAAATCCACCATAGATATCCTTCTCAAGAAGGAGCGGAGTAATTTCCCATGAACCTGCAAGGCAAGCGAATTTTAGTCGGTGTAACGGGCAGTATAGCCGCTTACAAGACAGCGATTCTAACCCGCTTGCTGATCAAATCTGGAGCAGAGGTACAGCTTGTAGCGACGACCTCTGCTCTTGACTTTATTACCCCCCTTACCTTAGCGACCCTCTCCAAAAGGCCAGTGCTATCTGATTTTTTTGAGAAAAATTCTGGCCAATGGCACAATCATGTGGAATTGGGGCTTTGGGCTGACTTATTTTTAGTGGCACCGCTCAGTGCAAATACCCTCTCCAAATTTGCGTTAGGTGCTTGCGACAACTTGCTAACTGCCACTTACCTTTCTTGCCGTTGCCAGGTGATGCTTGCCCCAGCAATGGACTTGGACATGTACCAGCATCCTTCGGTTCGCGCCAACTTGGAGAAAGTAAGCTCCTATGGAAATGTAGTCTTGGATGCGGAATCTGGTGAATTGGCCAGTGGACTTTCCGGTCAAGGCCGCATGATGGAGCCTGAACACATCTTGGATCGGGTTATTCATTTTTTCAATTCCAACAAGGATTTTGGCGGAAAAAAAGTAATGATAACACTTGGACCCACCCAGGAAGCGCTGGATCCCGTACGATTTTTGAGCAATCATTCCAGCGGGAAAATGGGCTTTGCTTTAGCCCAAGCCTTTCAGGCAGCAGGCGCCAGGGTATATGTAGTGGCTGGCCCGGTAGCCTTGAAGTTAGAGGAAGGAGGGTTTCAAGTGCAGCGCGTGACTACCGCAACGGAAATGTATACTGCCGCAAAAGACTTGCATGAGCAAATGGATGTGGTGGTATTTGCTGCTGCAGTGGCTGATTTTAGACCTGAAAGCCCAGCCACTCAAAAAATAAAAAAACAAGGAGAAGAACTACCCCTTCGGCTAGTCCCCAATGTAGACATCGCCTTTGAGTTGGGAAAGAGAAAAAAGGAAGGTCAAATTCATGTGGGCTTTGCTTTGGAAACCGAGCAGGAAGAAGCGCACGCCAAAGCGAAGTTAGTCCGCAAGAATTTTGATTTGATTGTCTTGAATTCTGCTACCGAAGAAGGTGTTGGCTTTAAGCACGACACCAATAAGGTTCGAATTTTCCATAAAAATGGGAAAGACTTGGAGACTGCTCTTCTACCTAAGTTGGATATTGCTGGCGTAATTGTGGAGGAAGTCAAAAAAGCTGCTGCGTGGAGCTAAAGATTTTTTGTAAGTTTAGTACATGAAAAAGGGGATACTTTTCCTGATTGGACTCATTGGATTTTTTTTACAAACTCAGGCTCAAGAGTTAGATTTTCGTGTCCTTATCAACAGTGACCGCTCAAGATTTCAAAATACTGAGGTCTTTAACCAGATGAAAACTAGTTTTGAGCAGTTTTTGAATGGGAGAACTTGGACTTCAGACGAATACCGACCTGAGGAGCGGATTAAAGGGAATCTATTGATCACGATCAGTGAAGTGCCTCAAATAGGGGTCTACAGTGCCACGGTACAGGTCCAAGTGGTGCGACCTGTGTATGGTACCAATTACGAATCGGTGGTGCTCAATTTCATAGACCGAAACTGGACCTTCGAATACCAGGAATCTCAACCGCTAGAATTCAACCGCTTTTCATTTTTAAATAACATCAGTTCCTTACTTGCTTTCTATGCCAACATTGCACTAGGCATGGATTACGATACCTTCGCACTCAAAGGAGGCAATCCTTATTTTGAGGTAGCCAATGATATTGTCAACAATGCACAGCAGTCGGGTCGAACGGGTTGGGTACAAAATCCTAGTGACCGAAGAAGTCGTTACTGGCTGATCAATGACATTTACATTTCTACGGTCTATGCGCCCATTCGAGAAGCGATTTATTTGTATCACAGAAAAGGAATCGATCAACTTGCTACGGCACCAGAGGAAGCCTATTCCTCCATTTTGGAAGCCATTCGACTTGTGGCTGAGGCCAATAAACTGCAACCTAATGGGATTTATACCATCAGTTTTGTAGATGCAAAAAGTGATGAAATTGCCCAGGTCCTAAAGAATGCTCCTTTCGAGATTCGAGAAAAAGCGGTGCCTTTGCTACTTGAAATAGATCCGAATAACGCCAGAAAATACAATGAGCTGCTCAAAAGCTGAGCAGTATGGTTTAGTTTTGTTGGAAAGCCCGCTTTAATTCATGCTTACCTCACTTAAAATCTCCAATTATGCCTTAATCGATGAACTGGCTATGCAGCCTAGCAGCGGCTTGAGCATGATTACTGGGGAGACAGGCGCAGGAAAGTCGATTATGCTAGGAGCGGTAGGGCTTTTGTTGGGCAATCGAGCCGATACCAAAGTATTGCTCTACGAGGACAAGAAATGTGTAGTCGAAGGGGTTTTTGATATTCGTTCCTATGGGCTTCAAGGTTATTTTGAGGAATTGGAATTGGATTACGAGGATACCTGCATTATCCGACGGGAAATTAGTCCAAATGGCAAGTCTCGTTCGTTTGTCAACGATACTCCAGTTCTTCTCGAACCCCTAAAGATTTTGGGAGAAAAGTTAATGGATGTGCATTCCCAGCACGACACCTTGCTTTTGGGGGAAGGAGACTTTCAATTGGGATTGGTGGATGCCTATGCTCGAACCAGTGCGGAACGTACTACTTACCAACAAGCCTTTACAGAATTTAGAAAGAGCAAAAAAGCCCTGACCGAACTTACGCGGAAAGCAGAAGCGCTTAAAAAAGAATACGATTTCAACCAGTTTCAATTGGAGGAACTGAGCAGCTTGGCACTAGTCGCTGGAGAACAAGAGGAGTTGGAATCCAGTCAGGAAATTCTTGAAAATGCGGAAGATATTAAATTGAAGATCAACGAGGTGCTTTCGCTTTTTCATGAGGAACAGTTTGGAGTGCTGCAGGGAATGGGACAAATCCAGTCCAGTTTGCAGGGACTCGAACGATTGGCTCAGGCTTTTGCAACCTACCGTACTCGTTTTCAAGAAGCCTGGATTGAACTAAAGGATTTGGCTGAAACTTTGGCTGATGAGGACAGTCGGGTCGAAGTGGATGCGGAGAAGTTGGAACGAACGCGTGAGCGCTTGAGCAAAATCTACCAATTGCAGAAAAAACATGGATTGCAGACCATTGAAGAGTTAATGGAACTAGAAAGCCAGTTGGCGGATAAAGTTTTACAGGTTCAGCAGGTAGATGATCAGTTGGCGGAGGCCCATCAACTATGCCTTCAGAACGAAAAAGCCATGCTCGCAGCAGCTGAGGTGCTTAGCCAAAAGCGTAGGGGCTGTTTCCCATCCTTTGAAAAGGCCTTGGAAGTCTTATTGCAGGATTTGGGAATGGAGAATGCCCGCGTTCAATTCGAAATGCAAGTAGTTGATCCTAATGCAAACGGGCTAGATCGAGTGGAACTTCTTTTTTCTGCCAACAAGGGAATGCCCTTGCAGCCACTCAAAAAAGTGGCTTCAGGAGGTGAGTTTTCCCGGTTGCTCTTTGCGATTAAATACCTGATGGCCGATAAAATGGCCTTGCCTACCCTTATTTTCGATGAGATTGATACCGGTATTTCTGGTGAGGTGGCCCTGCAGATGGTGCGCATGATGCAGGAAATTGCTAAAAATCACCAGGTCATTTGCATTACCCACCTTCCGCAGGTGGCAGCTAAAGGAGCCGTACATTTCTTTGTATACAAAGATCACAGTGCTGAAAAAACCATGTCAAAGGTGAAGCAATTGACCGTCGAGGAACGTGTCCATGAGTTGGCCAAAATGATTGCCGGATCCAATCCTTCAGCTGCTGCTCAGGCCAGTGCCAAAGAGCTCTTGATGAATTGAAGGGCTAACTCCTAAATTTTATGTAGTTTTACCGAAGCTATTGAATTCAACCCCATCGCTATGTCACAAAATTTGCTAAAAGGAAAAGTAGGAATCATTACTGGAGCGCTCGATGAAAATTCCATCGCCTGGAAAACCGCGCTAAAAGTAAAGGAACAAGGCGGAAGATTTGTCTTGACCAATGCACCCATTGCCATGCGTATGGGGGCCATCAAAGAACTTGCTGAAGAGTGCAATACCATTGTCATCGGGGCGGATGCCACCGTGATTGAGGATATTGAAAAGTTATATGCCGAAGCAAAGGAATTTTTAGGTGCAGATTTTGACTTTTTGCTCCATTCGATTGGGATGTCCCCCAATATCCGTAAAGGGAAGGCTTACGGGGACCTCAACTACGATTGGGCGATGAAATCTTACGATGTATCGGCCATTTCATTCCATAAGATGATGCAGGTAGCCGAAAAAATGGACGTCATGAAGGAATGGGGTTCCATTGTTGGGCTTTCTTACATTGCCGCTCAGCGTATTTTCCCATTCTATACCGATATGGCGGATGCCAAAGCCTTGTTGGAAAGTATTGCCAGAGGCTATGGTTACCGATATGGTAAACTGAAGAAGGTGCGTGTCAATACCATCTCTCAGTCGCCAACAAAAACCACAGCGGGAACAGGTATTGGAGGTTTTGACTCGTTTTACAATTTCGCGGAAGCACTTTCTCCACTGGGCAATGCCTCTGCGGATGCTTGTGCAGACTACATTGTGAGTATGTTCTCAGACTTAACCCGCATGGTAACCATGCAAAATCTTTTCCACGATGGTGGCTATTCCTTTACTGGGATCTCCGAGGAAATCATGGACAAATTCAAAGATCTGTAAATCGGTTAACGGTTGACAGTCCACCGTCGACAGCAGTTTGTTTTCAAAGCCCCGCCTGTACGGGGCTTTTTTGTTGCGACTCCATTCAGTTGAGTTCATAAAGTTTCACTTATTTTCCCTACTCATAAAAAAATAAACGTTGAAGTTCGTTACCATTTGCTGTGAACTGTGGGCTCCAACGGTTGACAGTTTGCATTAATCATAAAAACATTTTTTCATTTCTGGATTTCCCCTAACTTATACCCTTCATGAACCCCAATCTCCTATGTTGAAAAAAATCATTGTACTCGGTCTTGCACTTGTTGCCACCGCCACTTGGTCGCTAGCCCAGATCATGCCTTCCCCTGCGAGAGCAGAAGGGGATGGGCCTTACGAGAAATTGATCATTCGTGGTGTCACGCTTATCGATGGTACCGGGGCACCGCCTTTGGGACCTGTAGATATTGTGGTTGAGAAAAATCGCAGTACGCAGATTCAAGCAGTAGGCTATCCTGGTGTGCCGATCAACGAAAACCGCCGCCCTAAAGCCGATGATAAAACCAAGGTGATGGACCTCACTGGCCATTATTTGTTGCCAGGGTTGATTGATATGCACGGGCATATCGGAGGTTCAGGACAAGGTACACCCGCAGAATACGTCTTCAAATTATGGATGGCACATGGAATTACGACTGTCCGTGACCCATCAGCAGGAAATGGACTTACTTGGGTATTGGACCATAAGAAAAAATCCGCAGCCAATGAAATCACTGCGCCAAGAATCTTGGCTTACACTTCCTTTGGGCAGGGAGCGAAAGGTCCCATCACCAATGCCGAACAAGCCAAAGCATGGGTAAATGAAAATAAAGCCAAAGGTGCTGATGGAATCAAGTTTTTTGGAGCGAAGCCCGAAGTCATGGAAGCTGCAATCTCTGAAAATAAGCGAATTGGTTTAAAGTCTGCCATGCACCACCAGCAGTTGGATGTAGCACGATGGAATGTGCTTCATTCTGCTCGTGCGGGTCTAACTACGATGGAACACTGGTATGGGCTTCCTGAGGCGCTATTTACGGATCGCACCATCCAAAACTTCAGATTGGATTACAATTACCAGAATGAGCAGCATCGATTTGCAGAAGCAGGGAAGTTATGGCAGCAAGCAGCACCACCTTACTCTGAGCATTGGAATAAGGTGATGAACGAGTTGATTGAGCTAGATTTCACCCTGGATCCTACACTCAATATCTACGAGGCCAACCGTGACTTGATGCGAGCACGTACGCAGGAGTGGCATGGTGTGTACACGCTTCCTTCACTTTGGAGATTTTATGCGCCGAATAGACAGTCACATGGCTCCTATTGGTTTGATTGGACGACGGAAGAGGAAGTATTGTGGAAAGATAATTACCGTCTTTGGATGACCTTTGTCAATGAGTATAAGAATCGTGGTGGTAGAGTGACTGCAGGATCTGATTCAGGATTTATTTACCAACTGTACGGTTTTGCCTACATCCGTGAACTGGAAATGTTGCGCGAAGCAGGATTCCATCCTCTAGAAGTCATTCGTGCTGCAACCATGCACGGTGCAGAAGCCTTGGGCTTGGATAAGGACTTGGGTACTGTGGAGGTAGGAAAATTGGCTGACTTTGTCATCTTGGAAGAAAATCCCCTTCAGAACTTGAAGGTGCTTTACGGTACTGGTGCCGTTCGTGTAAACGATTCCAATGAGCCTGTTCGAGTAGGGGGTGTCAAGTACACCGTGAAAGACGGGATCGTATACGATGCGAAGAAGCTTCTTCAGGATGTCCGCACAATCGTTGACCAGCATAAGGCTCGTGAAAATGCACGCATTACACAGCCAGGTCTAGATTGGTAATCTTAAGTAATTTAAGGTAGGAGGAGAGTAGCAATTAGGTACTCTCCTCCTTTTTTTGATAGATACACTTACACTTAATTTCCATTTTCTTATGCCCTACCTTTCCCTTCCCTCTCTGAATCTTTATTACGAAGAAATCGGTTCTGGTTCAGAGACGCTAGTTTTTTCCCATGGCCTGCTCTGGAGTCACCGGATGTTTGAGGCTCAAGTTGCTGAGCTTTCCAAGACCTTTCGGGTCATTGCATACGACCATCGAGGCCAAGGAAAAAGTGAAGTGAAAGGGCCCTATGACATGGATACCGTAGCGGAAGATGCCGCAGCATTGATTCGGAATTTGGTAGCAGGACCAGTTCACTTTATTGGGCTATCCATGGGAGGATTTGTAGGGATGCGACTGGCTGCCCGTCATCCGGAGCTAATCAAGAGTTTGGTGCTATTGGAAACCTCTGCGAATGCAGAACCTTTAGAAAACCTGCCTCAATACAAGCTCCTGAACGGAATTGTACGCTGGATTGGAATTATCCCTCCCATTGCAAACAAGGTCATGAAAATCATGTTTGCCCATAGTTGGCTTCAAAATTCCGTGAATGCAGCTTCCATAAGTCGTTGGAAAAAGGAATTGTCTTCCAACAAAAAATCCATTACAGGCCCTGTGGAAGGTGTGATTTACCGTAATGGAGTGGAGGAGGAACTAGCCAAAATTTCTTGCCCTACTTTGGTGATTGTAGGCAATGAAGATATAGCTACGACCCCGCAAAAAGCGGCATTTATCCAGAACGGGATCAAGGGGGCAAAATTGGAGACAATCTCAGGTGCAGGTCACAGCAGCTGCATTGAAAAGCCTGAGGAGGTCAATAGATTACTTGTGGATTGGCTAGCAAAATAAAAACCTTCTTCCAGAAGGAAGAAGGCTGGGATTAGTTTGTTTGAAACACCCGGACGTAATCCACGATCAGGTGTTGTGGAAATGTGGTACTTGAATTAGGGGAGCCAGGCCAATTGCCACCTACAGCTACGTTGAAAATAAAGAAGAAGTTCCGTCTGAATTCATCCAATTCTGCTGGTGTAGTGTCAATGACATGGTATTGTTTGTTGTCGACCAACCAACGAATCGAAGTGGCATCCCAAATGATGGAATACACGGCAAATTTTTCCGAAAAGGTGCCTGATGGAAGTGTGGTTTTCCCTCCAAATTGGGCATGCTTTCCTGCGTTTTGCCAGTGTACCGTTCCATGAACTGTATTTTCACGGCCGCTTCCACCTACCATCTCCATGATGTCAATTTCTCCGCAGGCAGGCCAACTTACGGTGTCAAAATTCGATCCGAGCATCCAGAGTGCAGGCCAGATCCCTTGGCCCTTGGGAAGTGCAGCGCGAATGTCAACCCTGCCGTAGCGAATTTCCTTTTTACCTTTGGTGATGATTCGGGAAGAAGTATACTCCTTGCCTCCAAAGGCTTCTTTCTTTGCCGTGATGATCAAGTGACCATCTTTTATGCTCGTATTTTGGGGTCTATAAAATTGCAATTCATTATTGCCCCAGCCATTGGATCCATTTCCAGTCTCATGGGACCAGAAGTTATCACTTAACTCACTTCCAGTAAATTCATCCGCCCAAGCTAGGCTCATGTTGGGATAGGAAGTGGGTGAAGATTCTCCTTGGGTGGGGATGGTTACCGTGGAGTCAGTAGGGTTGGGTCCAGACTTATCATCTGGAACGCAGGCAGCCAGAGTTAAGGCTACGAAAAAAAAGAAGGATTGAATTGTTCGCATAAGGCTAAAGTAATAAAAAAAACCGCCAGAGGGTTTTCTCTGGCGGTTAAGTTACTTATTGTGAGATTAACTTAAAGGTCCACCAGACACCAGTACCAGCTTCTATCTGTATGGTCATCCGCTTTACACCTGCTGTCTCTACCAAACTTACTACTTTGTAGGATACCTCCGAAGGCACGGCTACATTCGGAAGTTCTCCTGCATTCACCGCCTTAGGCAAGGCCACATGCGCTCCTTGTCCTAGAAGTCTAAGCGTAGCGCCATCGTAGGTGTAGGTGTACGTTCCTTTGCCGTCGTGTGGGGCTTTAGGTGCTCCACAGCCATCAGCACCTTGCCAGTTTTCCAACCAAGTTTGAGTTCCCATGTTCATGGTAAATGAACCGTTTGAATTGAAGGTGTACACATCATCGAAGAAGCAAGCACGAGTTGTTACATCTGCAGTAGTGTTGAACCACCACTCTCTGCTTCCTGCAGTTGGGCCTACTGTCATGGCGCCTTCAACAGGTTCCATTTTCCAGTTGCCTTCAATTGCTGCGCTTGCTGCTGGTCCGGAGATCAATTTGAAATCCCACCATACGCCATTGCCAGCCTGAACGCGTAGTGTCATTCTACGGGTATTCCCTTGCTTGGTTTGTTCTACAATGGTGTATGCAATTTGATTTGCAATCGCAGCCCCATTGGAGATTTCACCTGCGTTGTTCACTTTTGCCAAGCCTACGTGAGCACCCTGTCCTACTAAGGTAAGTGTAGTAGAGGTGTAGGTGTAGGTAAAGGATTTGGTTCCATCGAAAGGAGACTTAGGAGCACCGCAGCCGTCTGCAGCCACACCTTGCCAAGTTTCCAACCAGGTGACCCCATCCAATCCCATTTTATAAGTTCCGTTTTCTTCGAAGGTGTATTTGTCATCGAAGAAACATGCTCTTGCAGTCACATCTCCAAGAGAGTTTTGCCACCACTCTGAACTTCCAGGAGTAGGACCCACTTTCATCGCACCAGCGATTGGTTCCATTCTCCAAACTCCAGTAATGTCAAAAGCAGGTTTTGCTGAGGCAACTGTAAAGGATACATTTTCAGTAGCTTCATTGCCATTGGTGTCTTTCGCTTTTACGTCTAGGTTGTAAACACCTGGAGTAAAACCACCTACTACTTTGATGGTTACTTTTTCATCTTCTCCGCTAAGGGTTTTTCCTCCCGTAGAAGCAGATACTCCACCTTTAGTAATGGTGTAAGTAAAACTAGCAAGCGAACTAATGGTACCGTTGTCTACTCCATCGAAGAAGGTTACGTCTACCACGAAGTCTTGTTTTTCGGTTAGACCGCTAGTGATTGCACCTAATGTGATTTTTGGAGGCATGTCTACAATGGGAACATCTGAGAATCCGTTGTCACAGGCCCAGAGCATGCCGACTACTGCGCAAAGCGCAAAGCATCTAGATAGAATTTTTTTCATGGGTTTACTTTTTTTTTGTAAATATCTTCATCTCGTTTTGCTTATCCTACACGCCTTTCCTACAAGTATTCATCAATCCTAAAAAAATACTACATCAATAATTCATCAATTCGTTAAAACAGCGTTTATTGCAACAATTAACGCATTTGCTAGTTTCAATCACTACACAATTAATTTCACAATGCGATTTCTCTCCCGTGCTTTATTTTTCTTAATTATTTTCCTTATTGGAAGCGGTATCCTTAGTGGGTCAGTGGGGATTTGGGGAGTTCAGGCTCAGCAAAAATCCTTCATTCAGGGGGTGCCTTTTGTGACCAACCATACAGCGCTGGAATACCGGGCGGGGATTCAGAACTTCGACATTGTCCAAGACGAATTGGGGAGAATCTATGTGGCCAATAATTTGGGTTTGCTAGAGTATGATGGAAAAAATTGGATGCGCTATGGGCTTAGCAATACGAAAGTTCGAACTGCCTATGTTGGGAACAAAGGACGGATCTATGTCGGGAGTCAAGGGGACTTTGGTTTTTTGGAACCCAATACTTGGGGTCAACTCTCCTATGTTTCATTGGCCGATAGTCTGCCAGCAGCACAGCGAGATTTTGATGAAACTTGGAAAATTTTTGGCGTTGGAGATCGGGTATATTTCTGTACGTTCAAACGGATCTATGTGTACGATGGGCAGAAGTTGGCGGTTATTTCAAACGATAAGCGATTGGATATTACCTTTCAACTAGCGGAGCGATTGTATACCCAAGTTCAAGGTGCGGGCTTAATGGAGGTAAATGCAAGTGGGTTTGAACAAATTCCTGGGGGTGATTTTTTTGTAGACAAAAGGGTGTCCAATATTTTACCTTACGATAAAGAACGCTGGTTGATTAGCACTTTTTCTCAGGGCTTATTCCTTTACGATGGTAGAAGTAGTACTCCTTTTGTCATGAAGGGTGATTACTGGAAGAATGAATACCTCATCAATTTTAGCGCTCGGCTAAAAGACGGGAGTATTGCTCTGGCTACTCAAAATGCAGGACTTTTTGTGATTGATCGGGAGGGCAACTTGCTCACTCACGTAGACAAGGCAGCAGGCTTGATGGACTTGACGATCAATTACATTTTTGAAGACAACCAAGAGGGGCTTTGGCTTGCGATGAACAATGGCATCGCTCGTGTGGATTTGTTTTCTCCATTCTCTTTGGTAGATGACCGTATGGGTTTAGAGGGCTCTGGATATACTGCAGTAAAAGCGGGCAACAAAGTGTTTATGGGAACCAACAATGGATTGTTTGTTTGGGAAAATGGCAACATGAATAAGGTAATTGGTACAGAGGGGCAAGTCTATTCGGCGCAGGTCATTCAAGGGGAAGTCATCCTTAATCATCACAATGGGACCTTTTCCATTGAAGGCAATCGGGCAGTTCCGATTTCTACTGTTCAGGGTGCATGGGTGATTAAGGCTCATCCCAAACAGGTAGATTTTTTTATTCAGGGTACTTACACGGGCCTGAGTTTGTTCCAAAAAAGGAATGGGAAATTAACTTTCCTTCAAGAGATTGAAGGCTTTTCGGAGTCTTCAAGGGTAATGGAATTTGATGGAGTCACGCTTTGGATCGCGCATGGGTACAAGGGACTGTTTAAAGTTACCTTGAGTCCAGATTTAAAGAAAGTGCTGAGCAGCAAACGGTATACGAGTGCACAAGGCTTTCCTACAGACGATTTAATCAACGTGTTTCGAATTGCCGACCGTTTAATTTTCACTGCTAATGGTGGAATTTTTGAATACGATGCGCAAAAAGATCGGTTTGTGCCGGTAAATGAAATCAACGATTTGTTTGGTTATGGAACCGTCATGGCAGATGTGGAAACCGATGCTTTGGGAAATGTATACTTTATCGAGCAATCCAGCTTAGGGATTCTTCGGCAAGAAAAAAACAAGCAGCGAAGCCTGCATTATTCACCCTTCAACAAGGTGAAACGGTTGTGGAATGATGATTTGGCAAATGTTACGGTATTGGATGAACAGCATATTCTAATCGGGGCAAAGCAGGGGTTTATTCATTACCAACCGGATTTAGACCAGGTTAAGGACGATCAGCCCCGAGTGTTTTTTAGAGAAATCCGAAACCGAGGGATTGAAGAACAAGTACTTTTTTCTGGACATGGGGTATTAGGGGATAGCATTCGTAAATTCGGTTTTGATCAAAATTCGTTTTCCTTCGATTTTGGGTCTGCTCATTTTGAAAGTGAAAGCGAACTTCAATTTCAATACCGTCTCTTGAATTTTGAAGAGGAATGGTCCGAATGGAGTAGTGATTCCAAGAAAGAGTATACCAATCTTCGCGAAGGGGATTATGTTTTTCAAGCTCGAGCCAAATCTATTTTTGATGCTGTGTCCGAACCCATTCAATTTTCCTTTACGGTAAGGCCTCCATTCTATCGTTCAATTTTCGCCTATTTGATTTATGGATTATTGCTTGGTAGTTTGCTTTACTTTGGATTTCAGTGGCTAGACAAGCGTTATAAAAAACAAACCTTAGAACTAGAGCAAGAAAACTACCAAGCACTCCGTAAAAAAGATGACGTGATCGAATCGATTACCCAACGCTCGGAAGAAGAAATTATCCGCTTGAAAAATGCGCAACTGCAGGCGGAAATTGAGTACAAAAACCAAGAGCTCACCTCTTCTGCAATGAATTTGATTCAGAAGAATAAGCTGCTTACCAACCTCAAAAATTCATTAAAAACCCTGAGTACAGAATCGTTGAATGAAGAGACCAGTGCTCAGTTGATTCGTTTGGTTCGTTCCATTGACAAAGATCTAGAGGGGAATGAACATTGGACGGCCTTTGCGGATAGTTTTGATCAAGTACATGGAAAATTCATTACCCGCCTTAAAGAAAGTTTTCCCGAACTCACGCCTCAAGAGGTAAAATTTAGTGCCTACATCCGGATGAACCTTAACACCAAAGAGATCGCTAATCTGCTTGGAATTTCTGTTCGGGGTGTGGAGATCGGTAGATACCGTGTCCGGAAAAAACTCGGACTGTCAAGACAGGATAACCTCACCAATTTTTTACTGCGGTTTTAAACCAAACCAAAATCACTGATTTGTAATTAGTTAATTCACGGGTGTCAATTTTTTTTTACCCAATTGAAACCTTTTGCCTACAACAATTGTATATACATCAATTGAATGTATGTCCGATGGGAAAAATTGAAGAGGCGATTAAGCAAGCCCAGTTTAAAGATGAATACAATAAGGTAGTGGTCAATCTGCTGTACACCCACAGTTACTTGGTGGGCTTCCAAACGGCTGTATTGAAACCTCAGGACCTCTCTCCCGAGCAATACAACGTCCTACGCATTTTGCGTGGGCAGCAAGGGAAGCCAGTTACCATAGCGGCTATCCAAGAGCGTATGCTCAATACCATGTCCAATGCCTCTAGGCTGGTAGACAAGTTGAAGGCCAAGGAGTTGGTGAAGCGGGATGAATGTCCTGAAAATCGCCGAAAAGTGGATGTACTGATCACCGATAAAGGCTTGCGCCTTTTGGAATTATTGGAGCCTCAAATTTCTGCCCTCAATAAAAAAGTAATTCACCTCGAAGAATCCGAACTCGTTCTTCTCAATAGCCTATTGGACAAACTTCGAGGTTAATCCAACTGAACTTTCTACTAAAATTTTATCAAATCTAATTTCTAAACTTAAACAACAACCACAATGAGCACCACAAAATGGACAATCGACCCTACCCACTCCGAGGTAGCATTTAAAGTAAAGCACTTGGTAATCTCTACCGTAACTGGCTATTTCAGAAAGTTTGAAGGTCATGCGGAATCCACTTCCGAAGATTTTTCAGGAGCGGCAGTTGCTTTCAGCCTTGATGTAAATAGCATTGATACGAACCAATCTGACAGAGATCAGCACTTGAAGTCCGCTGACTTCTTCGATACGGCTAGTTTCCCAACCATTTCTTTTTCCGGTAAACTGGTCCACCAAGGTGGAGAGTACCAGTTGGTGGGTGACCTTACCCTAAAAGGAATTACCCAGGAAGTTACCCTGGACGTAACCTACGGTGGCACCGTCTCTGATCCTTATGGACAGACCAAAGCAGGCTTTGAGGTTGAGGGAAAAATCAATCGCAAAGATTTTGGATTGACTTGGTCAGCCATCACCGAAGCAGGATCCGTAGTAGTTAGCGACCAGGTACGCTTGCAATTCAGCGTTCAATTGGTCAAGCAATAAGTCACTTATTAAACTAAACCAACTCCGAGGAAGCTTCCTTTTGGGAGGCTTCCTTTTTTAACTTTCTACGGATGCAATCGCTAATTTTAGGAATTCACCACATCACGGCCATCTCGGGAGACCCACAGCAAAATGTAAATTTTTATGCGGGTATTTTGGGTCTTCGTTTGGTGAAAAAAACCATCAACTTTGACGCTCCCGATGTGTACCACTTTTATTTTGGTGACGCTTTGGGAAGACCAGGAACTGTCTTCACCACCTTTCCATTTGTGGGGGCGATGCGAGGCCGAAAAGGCGTTGGGGAATTGACCTACACTGCTTTTTCGGTGGGGATCGACAGTTTGGATTATTGGGAAAATCGCCTCAAAAAATTTAGGATTCCTGTTTCTGATCGGCTCACTCGTTTTGGACATGCTGTTCTCCGCTTTGAAGATCATGATGGCATGGGGATCGAACTCATTGCCAATGGGGAAGACGACCGACCAGGCTGGACTTATGGATCGATTCCCATGGAGCATTCGATCAAAGGGTTCTACGGCGCGACTTTGGCCCTGCGGAGTAAGGAATTGACAGAGCGCTTGCTTCTAGAAAGCATGAATTATCGTTTTCATGGCCAAGAAGGCAATCGCTGCCGATATGGTATAGTTGGAAAGCCCGGAGAATGGGTGGATATTTTGGTAGATCCCAATGGGCAGCGAGGCGTACAAAGCGCAGGTAC
>JACCDP011475386.1_pt1 | contig 19104 bp, 28 predicted proteins | sample 7445841 | NCBI WGS metagenome assembly JACCDP01 (sample SAMN15323441, study PRJNA562643) | freshwater metagenome | isolation source: river surface water | place: USA:Blue River Watershed | collected 2017-08-17
AATGTGTTTGTTGAAATACTTTGATCTACATAGGCAGCAAGCACTGCCGCAGTCTTCAGATAGCCATCGCAGTCTTTCTGTTCCCACATCAATTGATATTTGTTTTTCAATCTATGGTACTCTGGTACAACCTGTGTGAATGATCCTGCCTTAGACTCTTTAGTACTGATAAGGCTCATAGGCATTTCTATTCCATTAGTGCTATTAATAACAACACTACTAGACTCAACTGGAGCAATAGCCATAAGAGTAGCATTTCGTACACCATGTTGTTTCATCTCCTTGCGTAGTGCTTCCCAATCAAGCTCAGGCGTAAAGTCTGCGAGTTCATCGACACCCTTGGCACGTAGTTCCCAAGGAAACACACCTTGGCCATATCGGGTATGTGAGCTATGCTGACAAGCACCTCTTTCTTTGGCCAATTCAACTGTGGCTTCTGTTAGGTAGTAGGCCTGATGTTCCATCCACGATTTCACTTCTGCCAGTGCGTCTTTATCACCATATCTAAGTCCACGCTTGGCATGCCAGTAGGCAAGATTAGTAACGCCAATGCCTAACGGTTGTATCTCGTCATTGCTGAGTTTACTCTGTATCGACAAGAAATCTTGGTAGTCAAGGATGTTACACAGGCTACGCTGTAGAATCCTACAGGCTCTACGCATATCCTCTGGGTTACGGAACGATCCCCAGTTGATAGATCCCAGTGTACATAACGCTATGCGTCCCGCATCGTCGTCTAATCGCTTAAATGGACGTGTGGGTAATAGAATCTCACAGCACAAGTTACTTTGATAAATCGTGTGATACTCTGGATCAAAAGGTCCTTGGTTCATTACATTATCAATGAATACGAGATATATTCGACCCGTGTCTGTGCGTTCTTTTAGTATACCACCCTTGAAAACTTCTTCAGCACTGATGACCTTTTTACGTAGGTCCTTGCGCTTTTCGTACTTGACGTATAAATCTTCGAACCTCTCAGTGTTTTGATAAAATGCTTCAAATAAATCTGGTACTTCGTTAGGATCAAAGAATGTGATATTTTCCTTGTTCTTGAATCTTCTCCAGAAGAAACTGCTTAAAACTACACCATAGTCCATATGGCGTACACGAGTTTCGTCTGTGCCTTGATTGTTCTTAAGCACGATAAGGTCATCAAATTGATAATGCCAAATAGGATAGAACACTGTAGCTGATGCGTTACGGATACCGCCCTGTGAACATGAACGTAGATCGCCAAACCATTTCTTAAGGAACGGGATCATGCCTGTGTGCATGATCTCTCCGCCGCGGATGGGGCTACCTAATGGACGTAGGCGTCCGATCTCTAAGCCAATACCAGCACGTTTACTGGCATACTTGGCCATCATTTCACCGCTAGCAAATATGCTATCAAGGTCATCATCGCTGCGTATAAGCACACAACTAGAAAATTGTTTGGTAGGAGTGCCAAGCCCAGCAAGAACAGGGGTAGCCAAAGTAAACAAGCCATCACTAGCCGCATTATAATACTCCTTGATATATCTCATCCGAGCAGTATTCGGTTCTTCTTTATGAAACACTGTAGCGGCTGCTACCATATATCTAATCTGTGGAGTTTCATAGATTTCTTTTGTGGCACGATTGCGTACCAAATACTTCTCTATCAACTGCTCAATAGACGCATAACCATACTGCTCATCTTTCTCATGATCCAGCATGTCATTCATCTTGTTCCAGTCGTCTTCTGAATACCATTCTAAAAGTTCAGGAGTATACAGACCGACTGCTACATTTTTCTTTACGATTTCGTAGAGGTGGGGAGGAGTGTATTGACCATATACGTCCTTGCGTAGCATACTCAAACGCTGTTTGCCTGCTACGAATTGATAATTGGTATGACCTACATCTGGATTATGCTCGATATCGATTAGGTCAACGATCGCTCTCAGAGTGATAGCATCAATCTCTCTTGTGGTGATACCGTCATAAAAATGCGGACTTGCCTTGATCTCAATCATCGATTGACTGACATCTGCTATTCCGCTGCACACCTTTGTGATCTGTGCCTGCCACTTTTCTAAAGTCAGTGGTTCTTTTGATCCGTCTCTCTTTAACACAATAATACTGTCGTTCATTCTCGCCTCTGGTATTCTTTCTTTTAATAGTAAGGTAGTATTTATAACTTCTTCATACTGGCCAAATCTTATTAGATCCATGTGTAAGCTCGCCCACGTTAGTAACTTCTCTATGGAAAAGGTTTAACACATCGCGATCATTTACCACAACAATGTTTCTACCTTCCCCGGTAAACATAGACGTATGTATCTCTACTTTTTGGCTCTTAAAACGGTCAGTTAATGTCAAAGTATAACACATTCCTAGAGCAATAGCAAGGTCATCGTATCGATTGTCAAGGATTAAATGCCACGGATCGGGCCATTTGGAAGGATTGTTTGGATCGAGGTATCGGCTGACGAATGGAGCACGACTCCAAAAGAGTACTACATCCTCTAAGGGCTGTTCGGAACTTTCAAGTGACTGGCGAAATTCTTTCCAGACCTTGAGTCTAGAAGTTTGATCGAGATCAAACACTGTAGCTTACTTTATACCTCAATGTATCCGGAACGAGATCGGCTGATGGACTCTTATAATCAATGATCATAGTTTCATTGCCGGGAATTACTGTGCTGTTAGAAACTAATCGAACAGAAAATACTACGGTTTCAGGTCTGGCATCGCCGCAGGTACTGCTATAACTGTCAGTGATGATTGGCGCTGTGAGACCATCTCCTACGATTATATCTAATTGTCCTGACCGAGTAGAACCATTAGTAAAAGTAATTGTATAATCAAGTGTTGTGTGAGAGTTGAGTGATGAGAATATGATCAAAGGAATTGGACCAAAGGACACATATAAATTCTGAGTTATTTCATCTGTGATAGATACTCTGCTACCGTTAACGACTTCAGACACAGCTGGTCGATCATCATCAACAGCGACAGTGGTATACGCAGACGCATGTCGATCAAATGAACAGTCTAAAACATTGTTATTGCCGATTTGACCAAACATGATGATGTTGTCTGATGGCTCTGAAGGTGTAGCATCACCGTTACCGCATTTACGGAAACGACTTCTAGTAATTTTTACATTAGATCCGAATTCTGATTTAAAAGCATATTCAGAGATCTCATTAAAGAAACAGTCATCTATATACCAATCATTGATTTGATCTTCAACACCGTTGAGTTCTATAGCTGCTGTTAATAGTCTAAATTCGCAGGCCATAAAGTTGATGTTGCTGTTCAACGCATCTACTTGATCAAACTGTAACGCCCTATAACTCTTTTCAAACTTACAGTTTTTAAAAGTAATACCGTCGACTACTGTTCCTATATTCTCAGTGTTAGAAGCATATATCATAGGATCTGTAGCGGCAGCGTTGGCCGCGTCAGTTAAGGTTTCTATAGTTCCTTGGAAGGTACATCTTTCAAATAGTCCATCTTTAAGACCGGTTAGATCAAAATGACCTGTGGTAAATCTAAATGAAATCTGCTTGAAAATAATATCGTGTGGTCGATTTGTCGACAACCAACTCGCCGGTAAAGCTCCGTCAGTGGTTGTCAGTGTCATTTCTGTATCTTCGACGATGATCACAGCACCAACCTGTGATTCGCCAATCATTGTCGTATATGAGGGTATCGTTAACGGAGTGGCAATTCTATAGTGACCGGTTGGGACAAATAGCTCTTTACGGAACTCAGCATCTGTGTTTCTAAACAATTCATTTAGTGCGTTCTGAAAGGCTTCTGTGTCATCAACGATGCCGTTGCCTACAGCACCAAAGTCTTTGACGTTGACACGGTCATCGAGCTTGCTCTGTAGAGTTCTAAAAACTGATTTTGTAATGCTAGGTTCATTACGTGCGAATCGATAAGATTCGATAAGATCTAAAAGGTTATCCTGCTCTGTAAGGATCTTAGTATTTCCTACAGCAGGAGCACCTTCTGATACACTACCGTTACCGATGAATAATTCTTGAGTGTCGACGGCCCATGCTATTTCACCGCCTGATAATTGCGGAATGCCGGATTCGCCGTTTTTGCGACCTCGTCTAACTTGGATTTTGCTAATCTGTACGACAGCCATAGATGATTTTCCCTTATATAGGATATTTATCTATTAGCAGCGTAGTATTCTTCTACCTTACCTAACCAAAGGTCTTGATATTTGTTAAAATCGCTGGGCCATAGATCAAACTGCTGATATTCGCAGGCTCTAGAGCACATAAACACATGGCCCTCGCGAATGTCTGTTTTGTAGACTTCATTATGTGCTAATATATACGCCACTAATTGGATCTTGTAATCTTCAACCCATTCTTCTTTTTTAGGCTTGTTAGTCTGCTTGTAGTCACAGACCGAAGGATTGCCTTTGTAGACTGCTACTAGGTCAGTGGTGCCCGAATACAGTCCCGGAAAGTACAATGACTGTTCCATAGCCCATACTTCGTTGACATCAGAGAGACCGTTTAGGATGATCTGATCTGCCATGGCATTGGCCTGTACATGAACTGGAGCATTACCTGGTTGTCTTTTCAGACCAGCTATGAAACGTTCCAGATTGCTGTGCATGGCTGTGCCGACGCCGGCAGCTTCAGTGGTAATTTCTTTGGCTTTCTGTTCGCCTACACGCTTCTTCCATTCGTTCAATGCTGTCATGTCTTTGGTAGCTGACAGAATAGTTGTTACGCTGGGAAGACTTTCGCCGTCGGGTGTTAGATAAACTCGTTTTTTCGTAACAGGATCGTTGATCTGTTGGCAGTTCTTGTATTGGAACTTTTCTACGAATGGAGGTGGGTTGATGTTTTCGATTAGATTCATTTAGCAATTATAACAGTTATTTGATGAAAATCAAATAGCCGCTTTTGCCAATTGCTTAGGTGCTGCGGAAGCGGCTGCTTGATTGACTTTCTCTTTAGATTTATCAATATCTGAGCCAGGCTCTTCCTTTTCTTGGCTCACGCCGGGTACTTTTAGATTAACGCCGCTAGAGTCAAAGTTTCTAACCAATCCTTTTACCATAGGATACTTGTCATAGATTTTGGCAAATGTCGATTGGTCTAGTTTAAGACCTTTGAGTTCAGGAAGTTGATTTAAGAAAGCCCAGTTGTAGTTAGCGGCTTGGCCTTTACTAGCAGAACGACCAATAAGGTTGTCTAATGCTAGACTGATCCTAACCGCATACTCATGTCCTGGATCAGCAGAGTCATCAAATTCATATAATCTCATCACATACCTGCTGACTGTTTTATACCAGCAAGAGCAGTTTCTAAATCTTTGATCCTTGTTGCCATATCTTGTTGAGACTTGACTGCTAGCTGTTGTTGCTGTTGCTGTTGCTTCTGTTGCTGTGGAGTCATCTGTTGTTGATCCTGTGCTTGATCATTGCCACCTTGAGTAGCAGAACCAAATCCTTTGACTGCTCCACCAACTGCTTGTCCTGCTAGATTACCTACACCCCTAGCAGTGGCTTGAGCACCTTTAGCTAGAGCTCTACCTACCACAGGCGCTGCCTTAGCAACACCTTGGCCAACTGCTTTAGTGGCCTGAACAGCACCTCGACCTATAGCAGAGGCAGCAGCACCGGCACCGCGCAGAGCAGCGCCACCGGCCATTGCGGCACCGCGAGCTAAGATACCCGCTCCCGCAGCAAGAGCTGGAAGAATCTCATCCAGCTTTTCTTTTTCTTGCTCTGATATAAACTCGTTTAGTTTCATTAACCTGCTAGGACTTTCAATAATTGATTTTGTCTTTCGATGCTTTCACGCTTGGCACGACCTGCTTCTTCTGGTCCACCTACTGCTGGTTCAGCAGCAGCGAAATCATCTTCTGGAGGTGTCGGTTCTCCAGCATTTAATTCGTCTGGAGCAGCTGGTTCAGCACCCATATCTGCTAACGGATCGGCGCCCATATCTGCTTCTGGTTCAGCGCCTAACATATCTGCGGGCTGTTCGTCACCTGATAGCACACGCACACCTGAACTCAGTGCTTCACGTGTGGTCTTTAATGTTTCGAGAGCAGCCTGGATAGCAGGTGCTACTTGACTAACAAAAGCCTTGGCCTGTTCTTGTCCCATCTCGTCACGGATAACATCGCCTAATTCCAGCAGTTGATCATTTTCCATCTGTGCTAGGTCTTCAATCCAACGACCAACACGGTCGACCATTGATTTAGCAGTAACCACCGCACTGGCTTTGTCGGTAGCACTTTCTTTAACTTGAGTGTTCATTTCTTCTCCTGATTGGGTTTCTAGATTTCCTTCTGGGCTTTCCATAGCAACTTCGTCACGCTGCGAGATCTCTGAGTTGATAGCATCTAGCATCCATTGAGCACGTGAATAATCTTCGTTCTCTACAGTTTCGTTAAAACCGGAACTCTGCTTGAATTGATAAAGCTGTGTTCTTAGTCTATTGCGCGAATCTTCTAGTTGATCTAGTGAATAGTTTTCTAGGCTGATTCGCTGTCCGAAAGTTTTTTCGAAAGTTTCGTTGAGTTTTTTAGAGTCAGCTCTTTTAAAAATGTCTGTTGTTTTCATATTTGCCCATCCAGGATTATCATATATTTATTACTTATCCTGCCAAACTAAGGGCTTGTTTTTTCCAGTGTTCGGCAGCGGATTTAGCATAGCCTAACCGAGCTAGGTACATATCGATTCGAAACTGATCCTGCTCTTTGTGTGCTTTTGCCAAACGCTCTTTGAACATCTGATATTCTGCTAGGGCGGATCCAAATTTGCTGTCTAGCAATATCAGCTGATCAATCTTTTGCTGATATCTAAACTCATCGATGGCTGTTAGATTGGCCACTTTGACTGCGACTTTGTTCAGCGATACATTAGGGTAAATCAAACGATCTCTAAGATAGATATTTTTAAGAGCACCCGCACTTTCTATCAGCACAGGGCCAACAAGGATTCCCCTTTCTGTTTTCTTGGGTATGACTAGTTCTTGTTGTGTTAATTTCTTGTTAACTTTGGCAATGACTGTGTCAAGTCGTTGCTGTATATTTTTGGTCATAAAAAAAGGAACCTATGGTTCCTTATTTAAGTGTTGCTTTTTTACAGTCCAAAGAACTTGAGTATTAACGGAAGTGATAAATTTCCACTCCATCCTAGTCCTGCTACGAACGCTGCTCCTATAGCACCGTAGAGCATCATTTTATCTTTGCTCTTTTCTACCGCGGCTACTTTACCTGCGAGTTCGTTGTGCTGAACTGTCGATTCTGCTCTCATGGCAGCTAGGGTTTCGGTGAGTGTATCTCTGGTGCGATCTAGACAATCATGCATGTCTTTTACATCGACTTTTAAGTGATCAATCTTTTCATCTATGTGCTGTACTTTAGTTTCAAGCACACCAACTCGTTCTGCTACTGCGGCCATTTTAGGCTGTCTCCTGTATGTTAAGTCAAGGTCCGCTCCGGACATGTGCCTAAGTTAGAAAGCCTATTTGTTTGCCTATATGTAGTATTTATCCGATCAATCCAATTTCTGGATTACAGTGTTGATATTTTCGCCTTTGGTTTTGAAAGCAGCAATATCAAAGTTCGCTGTATTATTTAGCCCATCTATTATAGGAACGCCGTTGAGGTCATTGATCAGATGCCATACTGGATCAGTACCATCTAAAAAGCTGTCTTCTCTTTCTGGTTCAAATTCATAGGTCCAGTATCGAGCACGGCCTTTGAATGGTTCGGGTAATCTGCCCTCGTCTACTTTAGGATCAAAGTCTGTGGCTACATTGGCTCTGAGGCCAATGACCTGCATGACGGCGTTAAAATTGCTCTGCTGACCATGCTTGAGTTCATCGGTGTCGGCTCTAGAAGGTCTGCTGCGAGTGATGTCTACTAATGTGGTTATTCGGTATCGGTTCATAATCTGCTATTATTTATAGAGACAAAAAAAGGGCGGAAAAAATCCGCCCTTAATTTTGATTAATAAAAAATTAACCGTCTGTGTCGCTGTCACCAATCTGACCAATCAACACATTAACTGTGGCTCCACCGAGAGCCGCACGTACCGCTGTCTGTAGCTTGGTAATAGCAGTGCCTTCGTTGAGGAAACTGGTACCGTCATCGTAGGGGATACTTGAATCTCTAACCATTATGGTTAAACGCTGACTGTCACTGCTACAGCCCACTTCATAGACTTCACAGTACTGTTGTACAGCCTGTACTGCTAGGAATACATCACCCTGTGTTTGATAGTCGCTGGTAATGCTGTAGTTGTCGTTGTTGCTGTCATCCGCTGCCCAGGCTGTTTCACCGCTGGGTAGTGTCTGTCCAGCAGTGCTTATAATTACGGGTGTGATCTTTGGTGTTCCTAGTTCAGAACTAGGAATGATTCGTTTGGTGTTTTGACCAATGCTTGAATATAAATCTGCCATTTTTAATCTCCTTGAAATGTTTATATTAAAAAAGGGCGGCAGTAATTAACCGACCGCCCCTTGCTTCCCATCCCTAGGAAATATTATAGTGCTGGTTTGAATACTGCTTCAACAGTTACAGTAGCACCAGTTCCTGCTGCTGCGTCTGTAGTGTCAAATGTACCGCCAGAACCTTGTACACGGAAGTATACAACGTCAGTTGTTCCGCTTACGAAAGCTGAACCATCTGCTGTACCAAAACCTGCTACAGTGAAAGCATCACCGGTGTTAGCTGGTAGTGAACCACCTGAACCACCTGGTAGAGTGATAGCATTGTAGATTGCTTTTAGATTAGCATCAGTCATGTTAGTTAGAGCTACTTTAACGATGAGCTCGTGACCTGCGTCTGATTGGCTAATTACGTGTTTGTTGAAATTAGCTGCTACTGTTGTGCTTGTTAGATCTGCCATGATTTTTCTCCTTATCTCGTAAATCGTGATCCCGCTCCGGGATCGGCATAGTATTTATATTGGTTCAGAGAAATCAGCTGATATCAGCGTGTTTTGGCACGATTTGCTGCGGTAAAATGTAGTCTGCGTACTAGTTTTGTCTTGCCGCCCTTGACATATCCTTCGCCACCGGGCTGACCATTAATGCTGGCTCTAACATCAGACTGCTGTTGATCCAGCTGGCTAACGATGTCGTCTTTAAGTGTCATCATCTGTTCTATGACGGCAAACACGGCTTCGAAAGCACCAGCATGTGATTTGATGTATCCCTGTATTTTAGCCTTCTTCGGAGCACTGACTTTAGGATCGCTGTTGACCCAATTTAGGAAACGTTTGTTTAGTTGAGAAAAGCTGCCTGTTTCTGTTTGTTCATTGACAAAGCGGTAGAGTAAATTTTTAAAGTCACCCATTTTGTCAGCGGCCAATTGATTGTCGTCTAACAGCTTATCAATCTCACCGGCCCGGCCCGCGACATATTGTCGTAGAGATTTAAACTTGGCAGTATCTATAGTCGGCAGTTCGTTGGCTACCACTGGGGGTAATATCAGCACAGGTCCCTGTTGTTTGATGCCTTTTATAGGAAAACTTATTCCTGTAGAGTTACCTTCAAAATCTACATACTTGTGTACCACTACACCACTCTGGCTGCGAGCTATCTGCTGTCCCACAGATGAATCCGCTGGAATATTATAAGTCACTGTGTTAGGAGTAAAGACAAAATCGTTGTTTTTGTCCTTGGGTGGTATCGTGTAGTAAAGCAAATCGCCTTTGAGATAACCACGGAAATTAGGTTCAACCATCTGGGCGAAATTATTCCATATGCCTTTCATAGAGTTGGCAAACTGTTTACGCTGATCGTTGACTTCTTTACCCCTGTTCAATACCATGCTTTCTAAATCATCAGCACTGGTAACTTTTCCTTGATAACCTTTGGCTGTGAATCCTGCGATATCAGTCAACACAAATTCCCCGGCTTCGTTGCGTCCAAAAAAGATAGCTGGAGATCCATCCCATTTAACTGTGACGTCTTCGACGCTGTTGGCCATCGACTCTAGTTCATCTAGAGATTCGAAAGCACCCTTGGATCCATCGATCACTATGCGGTCCTCAGGATGTGGCATCTCACGTCCTACTTTAGGTTTCTCTGCTTCATTGATCGATTCGTTTTTGTTACGGCCAGCACAGTGTGCCTTCTGGCTAAACCCTTTGGGGTTAGAACAGTTGATGGAGTTTTTATATTTTTTACTCCACTTCTCGGATAATATTTCAAATGCTCTCATCTGCAGATATCTATAATTTTACGCATCCAACCGATGCTTCCTGGTCTGAAACTTTCAAACGCTTCTTTGACTGGCAGTTCGATTCCCTGCCTTGCCAGTGTTTCTCTTGCGGCTGCGATCAGTTCTTCGTAGTTAGGCAGCTTCATGATATAAGAGATGATAGCATCTACACTCTTAACATCTTTAACTGTGGCAGTCTGTCCCAATAACTGTTTAGCGATCACATTCCAGTCATCACCATTCTCTACTGGTTCTTCGGTATCACCGTGTAGCAGACCAAACTTAGGACTGTATTTAAATCCTCTAGCACGAGCAAGGCTACTGAGCACTATGTGTCTATGCTCTCCACGATACTGACCCTGGCCACCGATCATAGATCCCTGCTGGAACCTAGGATTGACTGTGAGCATGAAATCTGTTTGACCGAAACCATTGGTTTGATCGCCTAGGATAGGAGTCCTGAAGTGTACGTTGTCCCCTGCGTCTTTGATCCAACCGTCGGTCTTTTTTGTGCCTTTGTTGAAAATATCCTCTTCTGGTACACCATTAGCTCTACACCAGTCTGCTAGTTTAGAGATCAATTCTTCTTTGGTAATTTCTCTGGCATCGACGCTGAGATCTAGATCGCCAGAACTGTTTAGATCAAATGTGCCGTCTGGATCCTCTTTGCGTCCAGTAGTGCCTAACCACTTAACTGGCTTCTTGTCATCTGGGTCTAGTTCTTTGGTAAAGTCTAGTCCAGTGACTTTTTCAATAAAGTCAACAGTACCTGGAACATCCTTGGTGGCGATGCGCTGTGTTATCGGCTGTTTATCAGCGGTCTTAAAAACGTTGCCGCCTTCGAATAGTTCATTCATCATTGCTTTCTTCTATATTTCTTTTGTGTTTTCGAGATTCGGCTATTTTGCGTATGCCTCTGGTGAATTTAGCAGGATCCTGTCCGCGGATAGCGTTAAGCAATCTACGCTCAAGTTCGTCAGCCATTTCTGGATCATACTGCTTTTTCATAGATTCTATTAGGTTGATAGCAGAATTAATAATATTGGTAGCTCTGCTTTCAATAACAGCGTCAGCGTTCCTAACAGAAGCAACTTGATTAAGTTCCTGCAGTATCGATCGTGTGCTTATTTTCATATTATTATCGGTCCTATGATATATTTAACCTATTTTAATATCTATTAGGAATTTCGTAAATATGCGATCGCACAAATATCAGTATAAATACTAGTACACACTCAAGGACACAGTATGAAAAAATTCACAAATCACATGTTGGGCATTTTAGAGCGTTTATCCGAAATGTTTCCAGCACAGCATTATCAAAGCGAATTAGATCGCTATATCACTGCTCGAAATCCAAAGAGCGCCGCAGATGTAGAACACTTTACCAAAGAGTTCGAACACAAAATCTCACAAGGAAAAATCATATGAAATCATTTGTAAAATCACTATTTTCTGTTCTTGACAGTTTTGCCAGAGCCAGAGCTGCTACACATTTTTCTCGCATGGGCAGACATGATCTAGCTAGAGAAATCATGCTCAAAAATTAAAATGTATAGGTTTGAAAAAGTACCATATCATCAATGGGGGCCGTGGCGTAATCAATGGGGCTATGTTACCACGATAGCTCAGTTTGATGACGATGATATCATATTAAAAAGTATCACACCATATGGCAATAAATTGATACGCAGATTCGTTGACTGGGAAGACTGCGAAAAAATGATAGACTTATTAGAGCAGGATCGGAGATTTTAAACCATGTTGACTCTTGATTTATACCCGCTCGGCATATATAATAATACATACACAAACACACAAGGAGGAGTTATGTTTTCACCACACTTTTACATTGAATCTTTTCAGAATACTAAAAAAATCGTAACTGACCAGATCTTCAAGGACCCTGCCCTAAACAAAGCGGCACACGCATACATTGACGCACAAACCCAATTCGCCAAGATGGCTATCAACAACACCATCGACATGGCCAAGTATTCTGTAGATTCAGTATCTAAAGTACTGTTTCCCCAGAAGGAGCAGGCTTCACAGGCTCCCTACAAAGTAGAAAAAGAAGCTAACTAAGACATACACACACAAAGGAGATTATTATGTCATTTGAAACACCAAAACTACCAGAAGTAAAATTCAACAAGAACGGCTACGAAATCCGTACAGACATTCTAGGCATGGCCAAAGATCTAGTTCAAAGCGACTTCCACATGAAGTTCCAAGGTTGGGAAATGACTGCCCAGCGTGACGAGAAGACTGGTCAAATTGTTAATACTGTTAACATGCCAGAATATCCAGGACTAGATAAAGTTCTTGAAACTGCTGAGAAAATGTATAGTTTCGTTAACAGCGGTACAAAGAAGTAATATTATGTGCTGCGTAGCGGCTTAATAGATTATATTAGTAGAATAGAAAGGGCCGTCAAGGCCCTTTCTTATTGATCATAGTAGCAACAAGCCGCTGTCTAGGAGATGCTTCAGCAAACTGCCTAAATGATAGGCTAGAGTTTAGCCAATTAGATATTCTAGAAAATCTATACACATCAGTTTTATCATAATCATGAAAAATAGCAGGCAGATTTTCCCCCATGATAAACAAAGAATTTCTGTCCGGCCAAAAGCCTGATATTTGATCAAGGATTTGATCAGTGACTTGGGGTATCACTAAAAAATGATATCGAGGAACTTTTAAATAATTCATTACAAACCATCTATCTCTCCCCGGATGTATTCTATATCTTGCTCCATGCGGGATAGCAACTAATGGGGTCATCCATTTATTGGTTCTTAACCAATGTTCGTATAGCATTAGAATTTTTTCTATTCTATATAAGAATTCGTTTTTGGGAACTGCGCCTATATCTTTTTCCCAGAGATCCTTGATCAATATTTTATTTTGATCAAATAATTCGATATTGCCGCAGCTTTCATAAGAACAGAGTAACTTGGCATAGATTGATCCCATTCGAGTGGAATAGTCCTCTTCCTTGTTACTCTGCGACCATACGTAGGTTTTAGATAGTTCTAACTCCTTCATACTTACAGGAGCCATTACTGTTCCTGTTCTGCTTGTTTCTCTATCGTAAAATCTTCTGGATTGATGTTTCCGTGTCTTTCACGTATCTGATTAAGTACGGCTTCTTTGTTGTCTGCTTGGATCCTAGCTGATCTGCCAGATGGGTTATGTGTTACTAGATACATTCCTGGACCATCATTGGCATCCTGTTCCGAATCATCTTTTTTAGCTTCAGAAGCAAACGAATAAGGTAGATTGTTTTTGATATCTTCGATAGCTTTATTGATATCATACCCGCCGGATACTATATCTGCGGAATTGGTTTTAATTTCTTCTGCTTTTGATTTCAGGGCAGCAATGATTTTTTTCATCATGCCAGGATATCTCTCAGAGAATGCTTTGTCCCCACGAGAATATGATAGATTTTGATTACCGTTATTCATCTGCCCTGTTGGAGCATGCATCTGCCATTTGCCATTCTCATCTTCTTGATTCTGTTTATCAAAGATTGAAATGATAGGACCTTGTGGGGCGTATTTTTCAAACCATCGCTGTCCCGAACTAGAACCTGTACAGAAGCTGGCATTGAATCCTGCGGCATTGTTAAAATTATAACAGGCACCGTAGTTGTAGGGCAGGGTTACTAGAAACTGTTCGTCGTCAATCAGTGTAGTTTCTTTCTTTTCACGCTTATGCTTTTCGATAACTTCAGCATCTTTGATTCGACGCAGTTCTTCGCGATACTCTCTACTCTGTACGATCTGTTGTATCTGTCTTAGGTTTTTAAACTTATTAAAGTCTTGATGCGGTTCTTTGAGTTTGCCACGAATACTCAGTGCTTTCCACGCACCTAGAGCATCACCGCCTTCACCGTTGATGTCTTCGTAGTCAACAACACCGTTGATATATAAGCGTGTTAGCCAATCATCAAACTTGCCGTCGGCACTTAGATCGCCGTAGTCTGTGGTTCTTAGAGAATCGTCTAGGAGATCGCTCCATAAACGTAGAATCTTTTCATCACGTTTTTTAGATTCTTCTGGGTCTTCCGGCCCAACAGCTGATCTGAAAGTTGATAGGTCTAAGGCAGCTACTTTGTTCTTGGGCAATGAACTGTCGTGACGCATGGCAATGCCCAGCATCTTGATAGTTTTTGGATCTTTGATTTTAGCAGCTACGTTAGCTTCTTGAATAACTTGACCTAGTTTCATCCTGAAATTAAACTCCTCTTGAAGAACGCTAGGACAGTACCTAACTTTTTGGTATCTCCAGAAGAAATATCTTTGAGTAGTTGTCTCGGACCTTCTGGAAACTGCGATTGATAAGAGCTACCGTATGATTTTGTTATACTTCCAGTTTGTTCTGGATAATGATGACTAGCAGCCATTAAGACTGCGATATTAACTGCTCCCTTAACTGGGCTAGGAATGTCCTCAGATCCTGCTTCTAAGGCTTCTAAAGCACCTTGTAGACTTTCGACCTGACTGATTTTTCGTTTGGCTTTTTCAAAAGCATCGTTCTTGATCTGATTAGCGATATGGCCTTTTATGTCTGCCATCGCTGCGTTGATAGCACGAGCCCATAAAGGTTTAAATTTTCGCATCAATGTTTCTTGATTTACTTCTGTTGACGTGCCTTGTTTAGCGTCGGCACGTTTGCGTTGTTTGTCTGTGACTGCTGTGGTATTTTTACCTACATAAAACTTGTTTAACTTACCAATCTCAACTTTGAGAAAATCAACTATATTGCCGCCTCGGCTGTCAGTTTTAGATTGGACTTCACCACCTGTGCTGGCCACAGCATCATATGAGCCAGTGCTGCCTCCTCGGGCTCTGATAGCACCTGTGCCTTTGGCACCTTGTATGATGACCCAAGCACCTCTATAACTGTCTTTGAGTTCTGACCAAGAAATTTTATCTACTTGACGATAATCTTGATTGTGTGCTAGAGACATGTCTGAGTGAAGTTTCTGTATAACTTCTTTCCCGCCTGGATTGCCAGCGATTAAAGATATTGAAGTACTGGCCTCATTGACATAGTCTTCGAGCAATTGAGCAAATAATTGGCAGCTTTCTAGACGCATTTTAGTTACACCATGTTTGTTTAGCATCGCCGAAGTATTCGCGAGCAAAGCCGTTGCGGATCAATTCAGCTCTAAGACTAACACCATTTAGAATGATATCTCCCAATACACGACCGCCAAACTTATCCCATCCGTAAAGAGTGACTTGGTGTTTCTGTGTAGTTCCAACCGCATTCTTAGTGAATGCCGAGGCGGCTTGTCCTCGCTGATCTTCAGCAGGGCATTGGGCTCTGTGTCCTTTTTCGGGGGTGTCAACTCCGTAGATTCTAATCGCAAGTTCTGGCTTAAGGGGTGCCGGTAGAAAGGGAGCTGCGATCACCACCGTATCGCCATCGCTTACGCGAAGAATTTTAGCATCGTAGGTCACGCCCTGTGGTGTTTTCTGTGCGAATGCTAACGCAGGCACAGCTAACAATAATAGTAGTAGTTTTTTCATATCTAGGATCCAAATAAGATACTATATTTATACACTCTTTTCCGTATACTCAGCTTTTTTCCAACCCAACAAATATTCTGCTTTCCAATGATTTTGATCAAAGCCTATTAGACCTTGCCATTGATCACGCTGTGACCAAATTCTTCGAGCAGCGTCTTGCCAATCTGTATGCCGTACAGTCCACTCAAAATCTATCATGCGATTTTTAAAATATTCGTAATCACAGTGATCATATTCTACATGTAAGACTTCGTAGGTTTCTCCGTCTTGTACAGCATCTAGTGCGAAATCAAAACCCCACTTTCGTTTGGTTCTTAGCAGATAATCTGCTAACGGAAGAGAGGTTTTTAGGGTTTTGATCTGTTCTTCAGCAGCACCTTCGTAACTGGCACGGCATAGAAACATAGAATGATCTAAGATCAAACCCAGCTCTGCTGATTCTAATTCAAACCAAAGCTCTTGCCAACAACAATGATTTAGTATAGGAGTATTAATAGGATACCCCATAGTTCGATAAAACTTCTGTTCGGCTTGATTTAATTCAAATCCGTCTTTGTCGTAGTATTGAAAATCCCTAAGATCAAGGTCTAATACAGGTCTGCTACAACTGGGATTCGACATGAGAGTTACATCATGCCTACGAAACATTATTCTTCTCTGTCGTCTATTTGACAACGATCGCAGGCACATTCTGGACAATGATCGCAGCTTTCGTCGACGCAACCGTGTCCGCAGTGTGCGGGGTGTCCGCAGTGATTACACTTTAGTTCATTCTGTTCTGTCTTTGTCATCTATCGCTCCTCCAGTGACCCATGCTGTACAGCTACGTGTGCCAGCACATTTAAAATGCAGAAAGTTACAGTAACCTAAGTCTGCTCGGTGTATGGTAGCCATGCCGTCTACAGTCTTGTCATCGCCTTTGATACCATCTTCGATACAAGACCACATCTTGTCTGAAACATCGAATGCCGCACAGTTAGCGCACTTCATAGTTTTAGCAGTCTTTTCTGTGATTTCCCAACGCTTGGCAGCATCCTTCCAATATGATTCTGGCTCATCTGGATTGGCAGGGCCGTAGTGGTATTCGTCTATGGCCTTCTGACGGTTTTTTAAGTTAACATCAATATCATATGTGGCGATAGGGCAGCCTTTGTTAGCAGCTTCTACGATGCGGATATATTTTCTGTAGGTCATCTCTGTTCAATCCAAGTCATTGCGGCTAGGGCCGATTTGTTAGCGTTGGGACTGGCTATGGCCAAGGTCAGGATGTCACTGACTGTACCCATACTGCTTCTGCCAAGTTGATACACTGTATCTTTATCCAGTCTAATACCGGTGCCACCGCCCCCAATAACGAATCCGGAATCAAGATCAACACCACCAGTATAAGCAGTGGCTGAAATGTCGTATTGTGTAAATGCGTTAGCATCAGGCATGTCTACAAAGTTAGCACCGGTCAGTGTGGCATTACGAATCAGTTTGTAAAATATACTAGTGTTGTCTACAGTAGCCGCTTGGAAGAATGTAGGCAATACTATGCCTTTTAATGAAGTGCTTTTTAATCTAATAGACAGTATGGGATAGAATGTATTAGCCAAGGACATAGTTCTGCCTGTGATAGGTCCAGTTATATTCTGTGCGATACCTAATTTAGTCGCTTCACCCTCTGATATAAGGCTGTTAGATCCTTGATAGAGATAATGTGTGCCTGCCACACCTGTGAGATTTTCTAGCTCTAATCTAATGGGCAGAAAGGGAGTTGAACTCCAGGGCACACTAGAAATGTTAGCGTGATTAAATGTGTGGATAATGTGGGTAAATCCGTCGATCACATAGCCTATGGCGATCTGTCCAGCACCATACCACTCGTATTCAAAACTTATCATTTGTGTTTTAGTAGCGTCGGCTGTTATACCACTACTGCCTAAACCATCTAATCGATCACCGTTCCACTGGCTGCGTGGTACTCGATTTTCAACTAACACGCCCGATGTACTGGTACGCACTACCACATTATATTCTGGTAAACCATCAGCACCTATGACTCCTGCGTCCTCAAAATAAAAACCGTTGGCATCATCAAATAACCCAATGCGTCTGCGGATGCCCGTTACTGGGGTTTGAAATCTCACAGCATAGGTCAACGAAGAACTGCGTCCTGGAATGTATCGCATAACATTGCGAGTCTGTCGAGTAACTTTGGATCCTAGTGTGCTGCCCACACTCATATCCACCCAGTTGGTATTAGTGTTCCAAGTGGCTGCACCACCCAGTGTAGTACTTTCATCCCAAACATCAGTTTCTTTACCGTATTGAAATGTGTTGAAGAAATCAGTTTGATAGTTTGATATCTTCAATCTATTCTTGCTGGTATAGCCTGCCTGAGAATCTTTTACCCGCAGAACGGGACGACCATCGGCATCATAGGTCAGGGCCTTGTGTAGGTCATATAGATTAGGATCTCTAGGATGAGAATAGTTTGTTGTGTTTACAGTAGCATAAGAATAAATGTCACCGTCTTGGGGAGTATTAGCAGGCATAGATTAACTCCAAGGTCGACCGTCTGCTAATGTGCTTGCTCCGTCATCTGGAGCAGAATCATTGCCGTTGTAGGGATTTGGTAATTCATTAACATCGTAGGTGTTTAGTGTTCGATAATAGATTTTTGTATTGTCGCCGCCTGCTTGTCTTTTCTTCTGTGCTATTTCTAATTTTTGAAGCTGACGATCTTGTTTAGATCCTGCTTGATTAGTTGTACACAATGCTACACTGTTATTAACGAATCCCAGAGATGCTAGGGTAGCAGAACTATCTCCGTAGGCAATATCGGTTACGGTTGGATCATCTAATAAACTTATTGTATAATAATCGGTAGGAAGACTTTCATCGCTGGCTATCGCAGAAATCAATCCATCTATGGTTAACGCATCTGAAATCGATACTTGATCTCTAGTTCCCAATAGCCCAACATATTTTACTGTTATCGTAGCCATTGTTACTTCCTATATATGCTGATAGAGTTTCCTCTAAGATCGTCGGGGTGTTTGGGCCCGTTAACGCCGCCGCCAGCATCTACAGTGACACTGTCAATGTCTGTGATCTTTTCGTTGGGAGAATTAGCCCAACCGCCGCTGTCATCTTGTGTCAAATCTACGATGTGTTTGAATCTTCGTAGTTCGTCAGTGCCGCCCTGTATTTCTAAATTGGCTTCGATTTTTGGTGTTTCTTCCTCAATACCATCTATGATATCTAGAAGTCCTCTAATAATTTCGGTTGCTCTCATAATTGATATTTACCGTTTAAAATTGAACGCAGCACTAATTCTAAAATCAGTACTTTGATTCTTCAAAACTCTATGTGCCAGTGT